>BNJS01000444.1_pt1 | contig 41740 bp, 54 predicted proteins | sample 8540461 | NCBI WGS metagenome assembly BNJS01 (sample SAMD00202454, study PRJDB9452) | human saliva metagenome | isolation source: human saliva | place: Japan
TATCTATGCGAATGCGGCAGTGAGTATTCCTCTCACTAAAGATATTCTTTTTTTGTGGATCACTCTGTTTATGAATGGAAGGCAAAAAGATGAACTTGCGGTTAGCGCTTATTGGGTAGGAAACTACCAATTATGCCATGATCTTTGTGTCGAATTATTATTTAACCCAGCAGTGCCAGAGCAAAATAAAAAACGATTCCTAGACAATTTGATGCTGGCAAAAAAACATCTTTAAAGCAAGATAGCGTTATCATAATCAAAAAAGGTTACGAAAATTATTTACGTAATCTTTTTTGTCTAGCATTTCTCATTCGGTCGCATAATAAGATATGACCAGTCTAGATGACGAAAAAACCAATATTTTTTGCGCTCAAATAATTCCGGCATTTGATTAAGCCAAGGTTTACATTCTGCCGTATAATGAATAATGATCGGTTGTTTCTCTAGATTAACTGATTTAACCGCACACTGTTGTTTAATATTTTCTATATATTTCACTTGAGCATTCTCGGCAAAACCATAATATTTTGCCCTATCTCTCAAAACCATGTTCAAGATACATTGATCACCATATAACACCTGATTGGCATATTCTTTAGCTGTTTCCAGTAAAAATACCAACTAACTCCTCATTTCGCCATTTAATGCAATCAATAAGCAAAAACACCACTGTTAAAATAATTTTTTTGAAACGGATTCATCTAAATAAGGAAATGGAAATGTTTGCATCGTGCAATAATCTCTCACTACACCAACTGGTGTATTTTTTCCAGATCACTATAATAAAAAAATCTCTTAATGAACCATTCACAATAATGTCCGCATCCAGATATAACACGCGATCTTGATTAATAAGTTTAGGAATCAAAAAAACGATAATAACTACTTGATGAAGAGATATGCTCCAAAAGTCTTATAATCTTTAAAAAAATATCGTCAGAAATATAAACCGAAAAAAAGGTTATTCCCCATTTTTCTCTAATTTCGATTGAATACCCTCAAACCATTCTTTAGGGATATCATGGTGTAAAACGTAAAAATTCACTTTAGGATTGTAATAACAAATTGATTTAATTAAGGTTTCTAGATGAGGGGTATACCTTGCATCAATTGCAAAAGCAATATTCATATAATCATGTGGCTCTGAAGTGATCATTCGGGTTATATTATCCTTAAAATTTATCAATCTATGATATTTCTATAGATATTTACAATGTACCTATTTTTATCTCATTTCCTCAAAAATTTGACAAATAAAAACCCAGCCGAAGCTGGGTTTTTATCTATCTTAATGGAAAGTTAAATTACCATTGGTAACCTACACCCACAGAGCCACCTACGTCGCCTTGGGTATTTGCGTTACCTTGAAGTTTGAAGATAACTTTACCATTGTCACTTGAGCGTGAGTAACCTACTGCTACAGCGCTTTCACCTTTGAAAGTACCTGCAGAAGCGGCAACCATTGATTTACCTGGAATATAAACTTGTGGTAAACCAGCAGCTGCGTTCGCACCAGCGATACCGCCGCGAGCTTCTTTGCCTACTTTATTGATGCGGTTATTCAAGTTAGTCACATTACTACGTAATTGTGAAACGTTCACCGCATCAGTGTCTGCTGTACCCGCTTTCACGTTGTGAACTTGGTTGCCACCCATATTAACTGTTGAGTTTGGACCCACTGTCACGTTACCACCTTCTTTAACCGTTAAGTTATTAGTGGTTACGCTGTTGTGATCTCACATCTTCAGTTGTTGAAACAAGGATGTCGCCACCATTTTGCTCAATTGCGATGTTTTTACCTGCAGTATAAGTAATTGTTTTACCGCTAGTAATTTTCGCTGTTGAGCTGCCACCTTTCTTAGCAACTTTGTTTCCACCATCTTTAGTTGCAACATTAAAGTTGGTTGAACCATTCGATACTAATTGGCCTTTATCGTTCACAGTGATGGTATCGTTATCAACGTTAACATCAAGGTTTACAACAGATGTTTTTACCATCTGAGTTCGCTGTAACTGTCACAGTACCTTTTATCACTTGCAAAGTTCACGTTATTGCCGTGTGTTACTGCATCAACTGGTTTACCATTTGCTTGTAAGTTCCAGCCTGAGTTCAATACATCACGAACTGTCGCTGCTTCTTTGTGTTTTCCAGTCTCATTTACCACTTTGTTATCCACAACTGTTGTTGGGTTATCAATGTGGTGTTCTAAGTTATCCACTTTACCATTTGTAATTGTGGTGTCACCAGCTTTGATTGTTGGTGCTGAGATTGTGCCAGTCGCAGTTACATTTCCAGCTGTTACGTTATTAGCTACTTTTACATTATTAACATCTAAGTCGTTCGCTAAGCCCACAGTAATGGTATCACCTTCGACTTTAGTCATAATGTTTTTACCAGCATCAAACTTGTTCCACTCAGTATTGGTTGTTGCACCTTTAACATTCACTTTAGTTCCAAGTGCAGCATCATGACTACCCTCATTACCAACGAAGGTTAAACCATCATCCATGGTTGCAACTTCACGTTTGATTGTATTACCTTTCTCATCTTTGAGAGGGTTACCATCTTTGTCTGTTGGTACATAAATGATACGTTGTGCAGTTTTACCTGGTTCGCCATCAGCGCCACGATCTGGGTTAACAAGTGTTTGTTTACCGTTGTCTGTAGTGATGTTGATAGATGCACCGTCTTTACCGTCTTTACCTTTCGGTCCGGTTAAGCCGATTTGACCAACGCCGTCTTTACCAGAGATAGAAACTGCATCTTTGCCGTCTTTACCGCTGATTCCAACTTTGCCGTCTGAACCATCTTTACCTGGTTTACCATTTTCAGCTTTAACAGGTTCTGAAGGTGCTGTAATGGTTACACCATCTTTACCATCTACACCATCTTTACCATTAACAACAACTTTATCTAAGTTGGTTACATTGTTATTTAAGGCAAATTCAACTGTTGCACCATCAGTATTATTGGTTTGTTTAACAGTTAAGTTTTTACCTGCTTTCATGTTAACAGTGTTAGTGTCTTTAATGTTTTTCGGTTCTTTAGCTGAGTCTTCAGTAATATTACCGGTAGAGTTGATATTCCAAGTTGTATCGCCTTTCGCGCCTGGAGTACCTGCATCACCTTTAGGGACCAGTGTCACCTTTAGGACCAGTTGCACCAGTATCACCTTTAGGACCTGTAGCACCTGTTGCGCCAGTAGCACCTGTTGCGCCTGTTGCACCAGTATCACCTTTAGGACCAGTTGCGCCAGTATCACCTTTATCACCTTTATCGCCTTTCGCTGCAGCTGAGCCATCTAAGCCTTTAGGACCAGTGTCACCTTTAGGACCTGTATCACCTTTAGGACCTGTAGCACCATCTTTCACGATAGTGGTTGTGGTGTTACCGTCACCATCTGTGATAGTTACAGTATGAGTACCGTCGCCGTTGTCTTTAACGTCAGCTTTAGCGTTCTTACCATCTGCACCGTCTTTAACGATAGTGGTTGTGGTGTTACCGTCACCATCTGTGATAGTTACAGTATGAGTACCGTCGCCGTTGTCTTTAACATCAGCTTTAGCATTCTTACCATCTGCACCAGTGTCACCTTTCGCGCCAGTTGCACCTGTAGCACCTGTTGCGCCTGTAGCACCAGTTGCACCTGTCGCGCCTGTAGCACCAGTTGCGCCTGTAGCACCAGTTGCGCCTGTAGCACCAGTTGCGCCTGTAGCACCTGTAGCACCTGTTGCACCTGTAGCACCTGTTGCACCATCTTTCACGATAGTGGTTGTGGTGTTACCGTCACCATCTGTGATAGTTACAGTATGAGTACCGTCGCCGTTGTCTTTAACGTCAGCTTTAGCGTTCTTACCATCTGCACCGTCTTTAACGATAGTGGTTGTGGTGTTACCGTCACCATCTGTGATAGTTACAGTATGAGTACCGTCGCCGTTGTCTTTAACATCAGCTTTAGCATTCTTACCATCTGCACCAGTGTCACCTTTCGCGCCAGTTGCACCTGTAGCACCTGTAGCACCTGTAGCACCTGTAGCACCAGTAGCGCCTGTAGCCCCTGTTGCACCTGTTGCGCCTGTAGCACCAGTTGCGCCTGTAGCACCTGTAGCACCAGTTGCGCCTGTAGCACCAGTTGCGCCTGTAGCACCAGTTGCGCCTGTAGCACCAGTTGCGCCTGTAGCACCAGTTGCGCCTGTAGCACCTGTAGCACCTGTAGCACCTGTTGCACCTGTAGCACCTGTTGCGCCTGTAGCACCAGTTGCGCCTGTAGCACCAGTTGCGCCTGTAGCACCTGTAGCACCTGTAGCACCTGTTGCACCAGTTGCACCTGTAGCACCTGTAGCGCCTGTAGCACCAGTTGCGCCTGTAGCACCAGTTGCGCCTGTAGCACCAGTTGCGCCTGTAGCACCTGTAGCACCTGTAGCACCTGTAGCACCTGTTGCACCTGTTGCACCTGTAGCACCTGTTGCGCCTGTAGCACCTGTTGCACCATCTTTCACGATAGTAGTTGTAGTATTACCGTCACCATCTGTGATAGTTACAGTGTGAGTACCATTGCCGTTGTCTTTAACTTCAGCTTTAGCATTCTTACCATCTGCGCCTGTAGCACCTGTAGCACCTGTAGCACCTGTAGCACCAGTTGCACCTGTAGCACCAGTTGCACCTGTAGCACCAGTTGCGCCTGTAGCACCTGTTGCGCCTGTAGCACCTGTTGCACCATCTTTCACGATAGTAGTAGTGGTATTACCGTCACCATCTGTGATAGTTACAGTGTGAGTACCATTGCCGTTGTCTTTAACTTCAGCTTTTGCATTCTTACCATCTGCACCATCTTTCACGATAGTAGTTGTAGTATTACCGTCACCATCTGTGATAGTTACAGTGTGAGTACCATTGCCGTTGTCTTTAACTTCAGCTTTAGCATTCTTACCATCTGCGCCTGTAGCACCTGTAGCACCTGTAGCACCTGTAGCACCTGTAGCACCTGTAGCACCTGTAGCGCCTGTAGCCCCTGTTGCACCTGTTGCGCCTGTAGCACCAGTTGCGCCTGTAGCACCTGTAGCACCAGTTGCGCCTGTAGCACCAGTTGCGCCTGTAGCACCAGTTGCGCCTGTAGCACCAGTTGCGCCTGTAGCACCAGTTGCGCCTGTAGCACCTGTAGCACCTGTAGCACCTGTTGCACCTGTAGCACCTGTTGCGCCTGTAGCACCTGTTGCACCATCTTTCACGATAGTAGTTGTAGTATTACCGTCACCATCTGTGATAGTTACAGTGTGAGTACCATTGCCGTTGTCTTTAACTTCAGCTTTAGCATTCTTACCATCTGCGCCTGTAGCACCTGTAGCACCAGTAGCACCTGTAGCACCTGTTGCACCAGTAGCGCCTGTAGCCCCTGTTGCACCTGTTGCGCCTGTAGCACCAGTTGCGCCTGTAGCACCTGTAGCACCAGTAGCACCAGTTGCGCCTGTAGCACCTGTTGCGCCTGTAGCACCAGTTGCGCCTGTAGCACCAGTTGCGCCTGTAGCACCTGTAGCACCTGTAGCACCTGTTGCACCAGTTGCACCTGTAGCACCTGTAGCGCCTGTAGCACCAGTTGCGCCTGTAGCACCAGTTGCGCCTGTAGCACCAGTTGCGCCTGTAGCACCTGTAGCACCTGTAGCACCTGTAGCACCTGTTGCACCTGTTGCACCTGTAGCACCTGTTGCGCCTGTAGCACCTGTTGCACCATCTTTCACGATAGTAGTTGTAGTATTACCGTCACCATCTGTGATAGTTACAGTGTGAGTACCATTGCCGTTGTCTTTAACTTCAGCTTTAGCATTCTTACCATCTGCGCCTGTAGCACCTGTAGCACCTGTAGCACCTGTAGCACCAGTTGCACCTGTAGCACCAGTTGCACCTGTAGCACCAGTTGCGCCTGTAGCACCTGTTGCGCCTGTAGCACCTGTTGCACCATCTTTCACGATAGTAGTAGTGGTATTACCGTCACCATCTGTGATAGTTACAGTGTGAGTACCATTGCCGTTGTCTTTAACTTCAGCTTTTGCATTCTTACCATCTGCACCATCTTTCACGATAGTAGTTGTAGTATTACCGTCACCATCTGTGATAGTTACAGTGTGAGTACCATTGCCGTTGTCTTTAACTTCAGCTTTAGCATTCTTACCATCTGCGCCTGTAGCACCTGTAGCACCTGTAGCACCTGCAGCACCTGTAGCACCTGTAGCACCTGTAGCGCCTGTAGCCCCTGTTGCACCTGTTGCGCCTGTAGCACCAGTTGCGCCTGTAGCACCTGTAGCACCAGTTGCGCCTGTAGCACCAGTTGCGCCTGTAGCACCAGTTGCGCCTGTAGCACCAGTTGCGCCTGTAGCACCTGTAGCACCTGTAGCACCAGTAGCACCAGTTGCGCCTGTAGCACCAGTTGCGCCTGTAGCACCAGTTGCGCCTGTAGCACCAGTTGCACCTGTAGCACCTGTAGCACCTGTAGCACCTGTAGCACCAGTTGCACCTGTAGCACCAGTTGCGCCTGTAGCACCCTGTAGCACCTGTAGCACCTGTAGCACCTGTTGCACCTGTTGCGCCTGTAGCACCAGTTGCGCCTGTAGCACCAGTTGCACCTGTAGCACCTGTAGCACCTGTTGCACCTGTTGCGCCTGTAGCACCAGTTGCGCCTGTAGCACCTGTAGCACCTGTAGCACCTGTAGCACCTGTAGCACCAGTTGCGCCTGTAGCACCAGTTGCGCCTGTAGCACCTGTAGCACCTGTAGCACCTGTAGCACCAGTTGCACCTGTAGCACCAGTAGCGCCTGTAGCACCAGTTGCGCCTGTAGCACCAGTTGCACCGTCTTTACCATCTTTACCGTTTTTACCGTCTTTTAGGATGGTAGTAGTAACTGAACCAGTAGTCCGATCGGTAAAAGTGATTTTATGGGTACCGTTTTTCTCATCATCGTCAACGGTAACCTCAATGATGCTGCTAATGCCAGGGTCACCGTTTTCACCAGGGTCACCTTTTTCGCCTTTCGCACCAGCTACACCAGGGTCACCTTTTTCGCCTTTCACACCATCTCTAATAATGGTTGTTGTTGTAGTGCCGTCGCTGTTGCGAACGGTAAGAGTATGGGTACCATTATTATTATTGGTTACCGTTACTGTAGGGCTCTTACCGTCCTTACCATTAACGTTAGGCACATTAATTTGAACTGTACCATTCGCATTATATTGAACTACAGTATTGGTACCATTCACAATATTTGCGTGGTATTTAACAACTGTTTTTTTGCTGGAGTACCTGAGCTTTGGCTAGCTTCAGTATATTCGATAGTTGCTTTAGTACCATTACCATTTTGGAATTCTACGATGTCCTTATTTTTAACATCAAACTCATCACTCACTGTAGGAGCAGCTGTATTCTTAGCAGTGGTGTTACCGCCGACAACCCAATGGTGATTACTTACAGCATCAGCCACTGCATATAATTGTGAACCATTGATCGCATCTGTTGAAGATTTAGAAATACGACCTGCCGCAACGTTAGTAATTTGACGCTCTTTGCCTGGCGCACCAACACTTACTACGCCTACTACTTCCCCTCGTTTAGCGCCTGCAAAATTATAAGTATTTCCAGCAATAGTATGACTTGGATATAGATTTACTACGTCAGTAACAGAATCAGAACCTAAAGCAACAGAATCTGCATGTTTTGCGTTTGCATTTTTACCAATTGCAGTTGCATTTAATGCTGTAGCATTTGCTTCTGTGCCTACAGCAACAGTATCTTTTGCTGTAGCTTTCGCTGCACTACCTTGCGCAACAGAATTTTCAGCTGAAGCTTCAGCATTACGGCCAATCGCGATAGATTGAAGACCTGAAGCTTTTGCTTTTACAGAACCTGCGAAGCTATATTGACCACTCGCATTCGCGCCAGAACCTAAAGCAGTAGAAGACTCACCGCTTGCGTTTGAATCACGACCAAATGCAGCTGCTGCTTTATTGGTTGCATTTGCTTTACTACCAACCGCTACTGCACCATTTTGTGTTGCTTTCGCCGCTTCACCTAATGCAGTGGTTGCAATACCAGTTGCCACTGAGTTTGCACCGATTGAGATCGCAGTACCTGCATTCTGACCATTAGAAGAACCAGCTGGGGTATCTGTACCATTTGCAGCTGCATTCGCACCAATTGCGATATCAGCGGTTTGTGAAGCAACAGTACCAATACCGTGAGCAATAGAATTTTTCCCTATAGCTTGAGCTGCTTTAGACTCACCTTCCTCTTCCATTGAACCACCAATAGCAATAGAGTTGGCACCAGAGGCATTAGCAGACGTACCACCCGCAAATGAAGCAGTACCTGATGCTTTTGCTACCGCACCCACTGCAGCAGCACGCTCACCAGAAGCATTAGAATAAGCACCTAATGCAGCAGCATTACGCGCACTAGCTTGAGAACTTACACCAAGCGCAACAGCATTATCAACGCTCGCACTCGCACTCTTACCTGCAGCAACTGTGTTAGCTGCAGAAGCATTTGCCAAATAACCAACAGCTACTGCTGCAGTACCCGAACCGTCACCACCAGCTTTTGATTCTTGACCGATAGATACAACAGAGTTTGCCGAAGCGTTAGAGTATGAACCGATAGCAATAGATTGAACACCTGATGCTTTTGCTTCTGTAGCCATAGCAAGTGCATGATCTTTATTTGCTACAGTATCTTTACCGATAGAAATAGCGTTCGTCCAGTTCGCAGTTGCATTTCTACCAATCGCAATAGAATGTTGGTGGGTCGCACCTGCATTTTTGACCTACCGCAATCGCTTCACGACCAGCTTTTTGGATTTGGTACATTGTTTGCTGCAATATTCACCGCATCATTAGTACTAAGATCTGCTGCAGCCATTGCTGTTTGTGATGCAGCCAATGAACCAAGCACTGCACCTGCAAGCGCGGTCAATTTAACGATCTTTTTAGACTTGGTTTTACCCTTAGCATGCCCAAGTTCAGAAACTGCTGTCCACGTTTGTGTTGCATGATTCCAAATAACTTTAAACACTTTGTTCATGAGTTTTATTCCTTTTTATTAGGATTGTTGAGAAGCTGTTGCGCGGACAACAGCACCAAAAAAATTCCGCATCAAAAAGGCGGCGACAACAATTTTTGGACAATAGTTTCCCTTTCCCTTCTGGTCAGAATAGCTTATTCTAAGCCAACTCTGTATAAAAAGAAAGCATCAAAAAAAGATTTATTAAAAATTACAAGCAATTAAGGTAAATTTTTGAGTTATGTAAATATATGTAAAGATTTTTGAAAAATTTTTACGAGAAACTTAAAGAAGTGTAAATTTTTTTGTATGAAAAAAATAATCTATTTTTAGAGGGAGGGAGCGTAAGATTCCCCTTATTTCTACTTCGTCAAATCATAGCTCCAATCGAGCAATTTAAAAATTTCTTCGCTTACTACACCATGATCTAACAAAATTGTCAGCCAGTGAGTTTTGTTCATGTGATAGGCAGGCAAAAAAAGGCAGAGATTGTCGCAAAAATACTTACCATATCAGGCGGGCATTTAAGATTGATAAAATCCGTTTCTCCTTCTTCTTTTTAAACCCAGTTTCGCTTTTAGCAATTTTTGCCGATAAGGGCATACCATTTTTCCTTTTGCATTGCTGTGGCGCAAGATCGCATAGTCCGGAAATTTTACCCAAAGGTATTCGGGCTGCGTGGCATATTGATTCGCCACGTAATCCATTATCTGTTGTGCTTGGCGCATAGCTTGTTCCTTTTATATTGCAAAGTGCGGTCAAAAATTTAAAAGAAATTTAAAAAAACGCCTAAAAAAATCTGACTGCACTTTTTGTCTTTCTTTTACTTTAGTCACGGCTAGTAAGATAATTAATGAAAACCATTATCAAAATACAGGCATTGGGCCTGTTTCATTATAAGGAGATAACCATGACAATGAATAGACGTGATTTTTTAAGAATGAGCGCAGCACTTACAGCAGCAGGCATGTCGCCTTCTCTCTTTGCTGCAACAAAAGAACAATTTACCATTTATGGCGCACCCGCGATGCCAAGTGTGACCATTGCGGTGGCGGCAGCACAAGGTAAATTAGCCAAAACAAGCGGATGTAGCATTAGAAATTTGGCGTTCGCCTGATCAGTTGCGTGCGGGTGTAGCAAGTGGGCAATTTAAAGTGATGATGAGCCCAAGTAATGTAGGTGTGAATTTACGTAACCAAGGGCAACAAGTTGGCATGGTAAATATTCTCACCAATGGAATTACGCAGTTGATGTGTAAAGGTAGTGCCATTACTTCACCGAAAGAATTAGTGGGTAAAAAAATCCTTGTGCCATTTAAAAACGATATGCCTGACATCGTATTGCAGGCCTTATTGAAAAAACTGAATATTGATATTAATAAAGTGGATATCACCTATGCGGCCACACCAACTGAAGCAATTGGTCTGTTCCTACTGAAAGATTTCCATGCAGCCATCTTGCCGGAACCGATGGCAAGCGCCGTTGTGCTGAAAGCTAAAATTGTCGGTACAGAGATTGTACGCGGCTTTGATTTAGTGAAAGAATGGGGTCAAGCATTTAATACCAAACCACTTATTCCAATGGCGGGCATTATTGCTAACGAAGAATACTTCCACGCACACAAGGCTGAGTTTGATCTACTTCACCAAGATTTAAGTGATGCGTTAAACTGGATTATGGCTAACCGCAAAAGTGCGGCTGAAATTGGCGCTAATTATCTTCCTGCCCCAGAAGCCGCTATTGAAATGGGCTTAGATGGTGCGCGCTTAACGGTGACCAAAGCCAGTGAACTGAAAAATGAAATCATGCAATTCTATGAAACCTTAATGGAGTTCAATCCAAAACTCTTAGGTGGTAAATTACCAGATGATAAATTCTTCTTGGCTTAATTTGAAACTGAATCACATAACATGATTAAAACTGACAAAATCCGTAAACCACAACCTGTCCTGTTTTACATCATCGACTATCTCTGGAGCGGCTTTACCGGCTTGAGTGTGGCGATGATGGTGGTTGCCTTGTGGGCTTGGGGCAGTGCGGTATTTGGTGAATTTATGCTGCCTGCTCCCGCGGATGTTTTTCAAAAAGCCCTTGAGCTGCTCGATCATTTCCAACAAAACGAAATTGGTATTTCGTTATGGCGTTCTGTGGTGGGTATTACCATTGCATTAGTCGCTGGCTTAGCCGCAGGGCTGATTGCGGGCAGCTTTAAAACCGCTATGGCATTGCTTAAACCCGTCATTACGATTTTGTTAGCCATGCCACCAATCATTTGGGTCGTGATGGCATTATTTTGGTTTGGCTTTGGCAATCCTAGCGTATTATTTACCATTATCGTATTAGTCGCCCCGCTGACCTTTGCCAGTGCCGCCATGGGCATGGCAAGTGTAAACAAACAACATGAAGAATTGTTTGATGCGTACAAACTCGGATTGTGGAAAAAAATCCGCTATTTATATGTTCCCCATCTCACTGGCTATGTGATTTCCAGCATTAGCGTCGCGGTTGCGATGGGCGTAAAAAGTGGTAATTATGGCAGAGCTTTTGGGTGCCAATGAGGGTGTGGGAGCACAGATTGCCGATGCCAGAGCCATGTTAGATACGTCAACGGTTATGGCTTATGTGCTGTTGGTGATTGTGTTTGTTTCACTCTTTGAATATTTGATTACCAAACCATTGGAAATCCTGTTTATGCCGTGGAGAAGATAATGCTGAGTTTAAAAAAATGTGCGTTTTGAAATTCTCCGCGATCCTATCATGCGCGATTTCAGTATGGATTTACAACCAGGCGAAGTAAAAACCTTATTCGGCCCTAGTGGCTGTGGCAAAACGACTGTACTGCGTTTAATTTCAGGTTTAGAAACACCAAAATCAGGCGAAATCAATAATACATTTCGTAAAACCGGCTTTCTGTTTCAAGAAAAATCGTCTATTAGAAAATCTCACTGCCATGCAGAATATCGCCATTTTTATGGATAATCCTAATGAAAATGAAATCATTGCGCTGGCAGGAAAGATCGGGCTTTCTTCGGGTGATTTGAATAAATACCCAACCGAATTATCGGGCGGAATGGCAAAACGCGTAGCATTTTTACGTCTATTGCTATGTGGCTGTGATTTAGCCTTATTGGACGAACCTTTTGTCGGTTTGGATCGTGATTTACGTGATATTTTAGCCGCTATGTTGGTGGAAAAAAATTGAGCAGCAAGGCATGGCTTGCATTTTAGTGACGCACGATCGTTTTGAAGCAGCTCGATTAAGCCGAGAGATTATGCAGCTTTCTCCAAAAGGGATGGATGTGCAAAATGTGATTACCTTGCCAACGCCATTATCCGAACGTAATTCAGCCTTTGAAGAAACCGTAGTCGCACGCGAATTTCAAGGAATCCATTACTATGAATAATTTCTTTACCCATCCGATGCGACCCTTTTTTGTTGGTGCAGCCATTCTTGCGATTGTTGGTGCCTTGAGCTTTTTCATCAGCCCCGATGATCTCATCCTACACCGCAAAATTTTCTTAGAATTTATGCTGCCAGCCGCATACGGCGGCTTTCTGACGGCTTCCATGCTCGAATGGACAAATTACAAAGGTAATTTAAAACCTATTGCGACAATATTAGCAGTGCTCTTGCTTTCGGGATTGGTGTTATTGCCATTTTCACCGCAAACCGCCTCGTTTTTAGTGGCAGCTTATTGGCTCGCGTTGTTACTCTTTTGTGCTTGGTTGTTTTGGTTGGATCGCAATACCGACAATTTTACTTTACTGATGTTACTTGCAGCATTTATGGTTTGTCAGACAGCTTACGCCATGACTGATAGTCTGAAATTATTGCGGGCACAGGTGCATTTGAATATGGCGGCGGTAATGTTTGTATCGATTCGAGTCAGCATTCTATTAGGCGCAGAGGCACTGAAAGAAAGTACATTGAAAGATCCTGTATTTATCCCGAATGTCGTGTATAAAAATATCGCAATTACATTTTTATTACTTCATACCGCAGCAGAGCTTTGGTTGCCTGCGCAAACAGCCGCGTTTACAGCCTTTGCCGTTGGCTTTATTTTGCTTGCCAAGTTACGCGAATTACATCATCACGAACTGCTACGTAAACATTACGTACGCACTTATTATTTCCTTCAATTATTCGCCGCGATTGGCTATTTGTGGATTGGTATAAATAAATTACTTGATGAACCTACCGCCGATCCGTTACACATGGTGACACTGGGCGGCATTCTCGGCAGTATGATGATGATTTGGCTCACCGCGGGATTATGGCATAGTGGCTTTACGAAACTGGATTACCCAAAACTCTGTCGCCTTGCCGTGCTTTGTCTTTTCACGGCGGCACTTTCCCGAGCTTGTTTAATGTATGTGGACGAGCTATTTTTTTATCACAGTTCCGGCTATTTTTAATTGCCATTGTGTTTGTGCTTTATCTCGCAACCTTTGTGCCGATATTCCGAAAACAACGCGTTTACGGATGATCCGGAATAATGACCAATCCGCACATCAATGTGCGGATTTTTGATATTTTTTAGACCGCACTTAATAAGCTTTTAATTGGGCCATTGCTTTACAATCTGCAGCTTGATGATCATCTTCGGTAATTAAACTTTGTAGGAAATGTTTAATTTCAGTGAGCTCAGCAATTTTTTTCTTCGACTGAAACCAAATGTTTTTGCCAACATACTATCCACTTCACAATGTTGAGATTGCTGCGTTTTCATCTCATTAAAAATTTAATTTCAGCCAAGCTAAAATCTAACGCTCGGCAGGTTTTAATAAATTTTAATTGCTTCAAACTGGTTTCATCATAATCCCGATAACCATTTGCCAGCCGCTTGGGTTCCGGCATTAAGCCCATTTTTTCATAATAACGAATGGTTTCTAAATGAATACCGCTTTGTTTGCTGAGTTCGTGAATCTTCATTTTTTTAAATCAAGACTTGACCTTGTAGTTACTACGGACTTTATACTTTATCTCAAGTTAATTAAAGACACAATGAGGAGCAATATGTCTCACCATCATTCTCATGAACACCACGAGCACGCTCATGAGTATCACGACCATATTCCACAAAATAAAAAAATTTTGGCATTCAGTTTTATCGTCATTACAGGCTTTATGATCATTGAATTTCTTGGGGGGTATTGGTTTAACAGCTTGGCATTAATGGCTGATGCAGGGCATATGGCAAATGATAGCCTGTCATTATTTTTAGCGTTGTTGGCACTTTTTTTATCCGCTCAAAAACAACGCTATATCGCCATACTCAATAGCGGCTCATTGATTGTTGTGGCATTGATGATTTTTAGTTGAAGCCATTCAACGCTGGCAAAATCCCATCGAGATGATGGCATTACCAATGCTTGGTGTGGCATCTCTAGGATTATTGGTGAATCTTTTCGTTGCTTGGATAATGTTGAAAAGTGATCATGGCAATCTCAATATCAAAGCTGCTTATCTGCATGTATTAACAGATTTATTTGGCTCCGTTATCGCGATTCTTTCAGGATTGAGCGCTTACTTTTTCGGATGGCAATGGGTAGATCCCTTAGCCAGTATGATATTGAGTATTCTTGTGCTAAAAAGCGGAATTGGCGCATTTCGCTTGGCATTAAAAAACACTTAAAAAATTAACCGCACTTTGGTTTGATATTTCCAAAGTGCGGTCAATTTTCAGCGATTATTTCAACTCGCCTCGTTCTACAATAATTCCGACATTATTTGCTTGAGCAACTGCTTTGGGTTTACTTAGTTTAAGACGTAACCATAAAATCCCAAAACGTTGTTGTAATTGTTCTGCCACCTCATAAGCCACGCGCTCAATCAATAAAAATGGCTTAGCTTGAACATAATCTAAAATAAATTGGCTCACTTCGGCATAATTAAGGCAGTATTGCACATCATCCGTTCCTGCGGCTTTTTGACAATCCCATGCTATTTCCAAATCAAAAACAAGCTTTTGTTTGATTTGTTGCTCCCAGTCATACACACCGATTTGTGCGAAGACCACTAATTCTTCAATAAAAATACGATCCATCTCTCATTCCTGTAAAAATATAGTGGGCTTATGCTATCAAGTTTGGTTAAAATAACGAACAAGTTTTTCAAATACAATCAAGATTGTGGAGCACAAAATGAGCCTATTTGCCCTTTTTTATATGATTTTTGCTTATTTACTGGGTTCGATTTCCAGTGCAATTTTGATTTGTAAGGTAGCAGGCTTGCCTGACCCGCGAAAAAACGGTTCTCATAACCCTGGTGCGACCAATGTATTACGTATTGGCGGACGTTGGGCGGCGCTCGCGGTATTAATTTGCGATATTTTGAAAGGGATGTTACCGGTTTGGGCGGGTTATTATTTAGGGCTCACGCAATTTGAATTAGGCATGGTTGCATTAGGGGCTTGCTAGGGGCACATCTTCCCTATTTTTCTTTCAGTTTAAAAGGCGGAAAAAGGTGTGGCGACCGCATTCGAGTGTCATTGCGCCCATCTCTTGGGGCGTCGCTGGTTCAACGCTAGGTACGTGGTTGTTAGTCTTCTTAATTAGTCGCTATTCTTCATTAAGTGCGGTCATTACGGCACTTCTCGTGCCATTTTATGTTTGGTGGCTTAAACCGGAATTTACCTTCCCCGTTGCCTTAGTTTGCTGTTTGCTGATTTATCGTCACCACGACAATATTCAGCGCTTATGGCGAGGCCAAGAAGATAAAATGTGGGGAAAATCCAAGAAGAAATAAATAAAAAAACCTGTCGATAATCGACAGGTTTCTTTTTATCAAAACGGCTTAGAAATCAACCGCACTTTTAAGTTTTTTCAGTGCGTTTGCTTCAAGCTGACGAATACGTTCTGCAGACACATTATATTTTGCTGCAAGATCATGAAGGGTGGCTTTATCATCATCTAACCAACGCGCTTTGATAATATCTTGGCTACGTTCGTCAAGATTTGCTAAGGCTATACCTAACTTTTCTGTTGCTTGTTCTTCAAAGTTTTCGCTTTCAAGTTCTGCCGCAAAGTTTGAGCTTTTGTCTTCTAAATATAAAGAAGGTGCATAAGCTTCGTCATCATCGTCTGTTGGCAAATCAAAGCCTACATCAGCCCCTGTCATACGGGATTCCATTTCGATGACATCTTCTTTTGACACACCAAGCTCATTCGCCACCATATCCACTTCGTTTTCATTGAACCAACCTAAACGTTGTTTAGTTTTACGTAGGTTAAAGAACAATTTACGTTGTGCTTTCGTGGTAGCGACTTTCACAATACGCCAGTTGCGAAGGACATATTCATGGATTTCAGCTTTGATCCAATGCACCGCAAAGGACACAAGGCGAACACCCACTTCCGGATTAAAACGTTTTACCGCTTTCATTAATCCGATATTACCTTCTTGAATTAAATCTGCTTGCGGTAATCCATAACCTGAATAACCACGCGCAACATGAATAACAAAACGTAAGTGTGATAAAACTAACTTTTTCGCTGCTTCAATATCACCGTCATAATACAAACGTTCTGCTAAGCTTTTTTCTTCCTCTGCAGTCAGCATCGGATATTCGTTTGCTGCTCGAATATAAGCTTCGATGCTACCTTGAGGTACTAACATCATTTGAGTTTCTTTATTCATTCTTCTCCTCACAGCATGCGGAGCTAAGCTCCAACTTATTAATCGTCTAGTTATAGCACAATATTTAAAATTATTGTAGCTTTAATTTGTTCTATTTGACAGTTTTTAGCGATTAAAAGTTCAAATTTATTACAATAAATTTATCAAACTATTTTTAATGGAATGAGTGAATAATTCAATTCTTCCGCGATGACTTTAAACAATAAGTCGATATTAAGATGCTTGCCTGGATTTTGTTTGGCATCTTCAACATGCTCTGCAAACCATTCAATGCCTTGTTGTGCAGAAGTGCGGTCTAATTTCCCGTTAAATTTTTCTGCTAACGCATTATAAAGACGAAGTGAGCCAAGCTTGCCTGGAGCGGCAGGAATATGATGAATCACGGTTTCACCGTTTAATACGTCTAAACCTGTTAAATGATCAATGCTTGGTAAAGTCTCTAAAATGTCTTTAAAGTTCATGATTGCTTTCCTCTATAAATTAACTAATGGCTTGCTCTGAATTCACTTCGCCATTCGCGCCCATAAAGCGCACTTCAGGCTGTAAATATACACCAAATTTATCTGCCACGGTTTTGACGGATATGATGTGCTAGCTTAACCACATCCTGCCCAGTGGCATTGCCTTTATTAATCAGCACTAAAGCCTGCTGTTGATGAACGGCTGCACCACCAATTTGAAAACCTTTTAAATGGCATTGATCGATTAACCAACCCGCAGCAAGTTTCACTGAACCGTCGGCTTGTGGAAAGTGCGGTAGATTTTCGACCTGTTTTTGAATTTTCGCAAATTGCTCTGCACTCACCACAGGATTTTTGAAGAAACTACCCGCATTACCAAACTCTTTTGGATCGGGCAATTTACTGCGGCGAATATGGCACACTTCATCAAACACTTGTTTTTGCCGTTACAGTTTGAGGATCAAAATTCACTAATGAGCCATATTTTTAAAAATCGGTTGCCAATTTTTTGCTAATTTCAATCCAACTGCTGTAATCACATAGCCCTGCGCATAGCGATGTTTGAAAATACTTTCACGATAACCAAATTCACATTCGCTCGCCTGCAAACGGAATTGTTCGCCCGTGTTGAGATTCAATACATCCACATAATCACACACATCTTTAAATTCTACGCCATACGCTCAATATTTTGAATCGGTGCTGAGCCGGCACAACCTGGAATGAGTGCGAGATTTTCTAAGCCGTCAATCCCTTGAGAGAGCGACCATTCCACTAACTGATGCCAATTTTCGCCACCATTAACATGCAAATAATGGTAATCGCTATCTTCTGTATGTTGAATACCCAATAAACGGTTAACAATCACCATCCCTTGAAAATCTTCTAAAAACAGCATATTGCTGCCTTGTCCTAAAAAAATAAGACAGGTAGATTTTTCAGCTTGTGCTTTTGCCAAGCTTGTTGGATTTGTTCAATTGATGTAGCTTCAATAATTTCATGTGCATTTGCTGGAATATTGAAGGTGTGAAACAACTGTAAACTTTGCATGAACTTTCCTTAAAAACAACGTGTGAGGAAGCGTGATTTTTCACAATAGTACCACTTGCTCCCCTTTTGAAATACTGAACTGAGCATTTAATTGTCGACTGCGCTCAGTCATAATATTTAAACCATAATGTCCGTCTGGCTCATCTAATGTCGGAATCCCGACACCATTATCTTGCACAAGAATTTCATATTCACCCTCGGCATTAATATGGGCTTTCACTTCAATCAGCGTGCCTTTTTGAGTGTTTAATCGCATTTAACGTTGCCTCACGTACAATTTGTAGAACGTGCACTAATTCTTGTGGATTTAAACTTTGTGAGGGCAAACTGCATTCTACGGTCATTTGCATCTTCGTTTGTGAGCGCAAACTTTCGATAACTTGTTCCAATGCAACCTGTAAATTGGCTTCTTGCACCGTTAAACGGAAGGTCGCCAATAATTCTCGTAATTGAGAATACCCATCTGATAAAAGCTTGTTCAAACTCACCAATGATGGCAATGCCTTTCTCTTTTGATTCCTCGTCTTCTTTCTTTCAAATTATGCTTTAGCAGCGTTAATTGAATTTGTAAGAAAGACAACACTTGATGCCAATGAGTCATGTAATTCCCTAGCAATAATTGACCGCTCTTCCATCAATAAGAGTTGCTCTTGTTGGCGTTGCGTTTTGTGTGAATACAACGCTTTTGCCACCATTTGTCCTAGGTTTTTCATCATTCGCGGATCGGGACAAGGTAAACCGGCTTGCCATGAGAGCACAGCCAAGTTTTCATTTTCAATGGAAAGTTCTTCGACTTGAAGTGATTGTTTAGGATCTTTTTGACCAAAAGAAATTTCCCAATGTTCTGATCCGAAAATTTCTAACTCAATGTAGCGTAAATGTTCGCTGACACGAATATGATTGAGCACTTGGCTGAGAATTTTATCATTAATCTTCGTGGGCGTAAGTAACTGTGAGCTTTGATAAAGTGTTGTTAAAGAGCGGTTGGTTTGACGCAACTTTTGCGTTTGCTCATTTACCGCATCTTCTAAACGCGAATAAAGTCGCCCTAACTCAGAAGACATTTGCGTAAACACTTTCGCTAAAATACCCAGTTCATTATTGCTTTCTGTATCAAGCTGGATATGGTTAAACTGCCCCATTTGTACTTGCATGCTGGCTTTGGTCATAAGCTCTAAAGGCTTCACGACTTCGCGCTTCATATACCAAATCACATAAGACACCATCGCAAGAATCAATAACATAGAAACACACAATACCGAAACCGCAATAATCCATTTTAGTTCAGCAAAGCGTTGTAATTCCAACACGAAATCATCGACATCTTGTACATAACTTTTTAGTTCGGCGTGATATTTTTCAATTTGATAGCTATGAGCGAAATCGGACATCACCGCCCAGCGTTTTTAGAATTTTTTGGTAGGACTCTCTCACCCTGATGGTGCAAAAAGTTGATTCTGCACAGAAAGCAAGGTCTCAGCATTGAGACTGCGTTGATAACGCACCAGATTCTGTTCAACCGTATCCGGTGAACGTTCCATTTCCGTTAATAGCCGATAACTTTGCATACGCAGAGAACCGGAAATATTAATGGCTTCCGCATCCGACTTATTACTGGCCATCACGATCAAACTCAATGAGCTAATAATGCCCATGAAAATAATGACCACAAATAAATATTTAGCAATACGAGTAGAAACTGAACGTTTAGCGTACACGATAATTCTTCAAAATTGGAAAAAGTGACCATAGTTTAGCACAAAGTGCGGTTAAAATTGGCTGATTTTTTTCACAAATAAAAAAACATCGGCTTTAACCCCGATGTTTTTCAAAAACTAATTTTTTGACCGCACTTAGCTTAATTCTTTGCCTTTTAATTCTGGCACTAAGAAGACTGTCGCCACCATATCGATCACATAAATCACCGCCAAGAAAGCAATCGCAATGCTGAATGAATACGCGGATACAATCGCCCCGACAACAACCGGTCCAAAACCACCAACAGCACGACCTAAGTTAAACAACACATTTTGTGCCGTTGCACGTGCTTCTGTTGGATAAGCTTCTGCCATTAATGCACCATAACCGCCCATCATGCCGTTCACGAACATCCCCAAGAAGGCACCGGCCAGCAACATGGCAGTTGGATCAGTTAATTGAGAGTAAGTGATGATGCTGATCACAGCACCAAGTTGGAATAATAAGAAGCTTGGTTTACGTCCGATTCTATCGGCTGAGACGACCAAAAATCCAAATCCCCGCCATCATGCCGCATACGGTAACAGCCGTCCATAAACCTGATTTCGTTAAACTAAAACCAAGTTGTTTAGATAAGAAGTTTGGCATCCAAATCATAATGCCGTAGTAACCAAAGTTTTGTACGGAAGTTAACACTACCACACCAAGGCTCACTTTTGTGGTTGCTTTGTCTTTAATTAAGAGTTTGAAAGATTCCAGTTTAGATATTTTTGGATTGAAAGTTCGGTCTGTTTTTTTGTGAGAAAATTTCAGGTTCGTGTAAACGAGTACGTAAATACCAGGCCACAAATGCCGGGAAGATACCCACTACGAACATGCCGCGCCAGCCGATATGTGGAAGCAATACTGGGGTGAGTAACGCAGCGGCTAACACACCAACTTGCCAACCTAATGCCACATAAGACGCGGCTTTTGCACGGTGTTTTGCAGGCCGTAGCTTCAATGGCTAACGCCATACCGATACCAAATTCACCGCCCAAACCGATACCCGCGATAGTACGATAAATTAATAAATCCCAATAGCCTTGTGCGATTGCACATAAACCGGTAAATACGGCGAAGAGGACGATTGTCCAAGTCAGCACGCGTACACGCCCATAACGATCGCTTAATGCACCAAATACAATACCGCCCACCACAGCACCAATCGGTGTCCAGGTAACTGATGAGCCAGATTGTGCGGGGGTTAAATTGAATCGGCCGAAATGGCACTAAGCATAAATCCAAGAATAAGAAGATCGAATCCGTCCATCGCATAGCCGACAGCTGATCCAACCAAGGCTTTCCAGCCATATTGATTGACGTTTGTCATGATTGAGGGTTCCTTTTTGCTACTCACGGGTAGCGTTTAAAAGTGAAATAATGAGGAAAGAAATTTTTTCCGACGCGTAGTTTAGAGAAATTGACGGAATTTTTGCAAGAATGAGAAAAAAACAAAAGTGCGGTTGATTTTTATTCAAGTTTTTATTTTTTTCAATAAAATTCGAATTAATAAGGCAATGGCTGCCGCATCATCGAGCTAAACCTAATGGGCCAAGCACCGCTTCAGGCAAAATATCAATGGGACTGAACAGATAAATCAGAATGATGGCGATTTTAATTAACTTCGTTTTATTCATAGTCATTGGACGAAAAGAAAAAGATCAGGTAAATTCTACAACTTATCCGAATGGTGAATCATCACAAAACGTTCCCAAAGCTGCTCTTCGCTTTCTTGGTGCTCAGGATCTGGCTTGATGCAGTTGGTAATCGGGCAAACTTTTTGGCAAGTTGGTGTGTCATAATGACCAACACATTCCGTACAAAGTACAGGATCGATCACATAGATCTCCTCACCGATTGAAATTGCTTCATTCGGGCATTCGGGGAGACACATATCGCAGTTTGTGCATTTGTTTGTGATCAGTAACGCCATACTATTCCTTTATATGAGAAAGCGGCGAATTATAGCCGACAAAAGCAAAATTGACAAAATTTAAACAGGATTTTTATGAAAAAACAGGTTTCCACTCTTTCCCTTATTGCCCTTGCCGCATTTAGTATTTGGCAATATTTCACTGAACACAAAAAGATACCAAACCGGCCCCGACAACCACACAACAGCAAAGCCAAAGTGCGGTCAAAAATACCAAAGATTTTGGGAATTATGATGTCATCATGCGTGATGATGCTATTGGGCAAAACAAAAATGCCCCTGTTGATTACTATATGTTGGCCTTATCTTGGTCTCCCGCATTCTGTGAAAAACAACGTGCACAATATGGCAATAATTTACCTGATTCAGCGCAATATCAATGTAGTACAAAAAATCAATTTGGCTGGGTAGTGCATGGATTATGGCCGCAAAATGCGAATGCACGCTCTGTTACGGATCACCCTCGTTTTTGTAAGGGTGATTTAGCGCCACTTCCAATTGAAACGCTCGAGCCTTACCTTTCAATCTCGCCAGGCGCAAAATTGTTGCAAGGCGAATGGGAAAAACACGGTAGCTGTGCGTTTGATTCAGCGGAGGCTTACTTCAAACAAGAGAAAGCATTATTTGAATCACTCTCTTTGCCAAACGAACAATTAAGCCGTAAAGAATTATTTCAATGGATGAAGCAACATAATCCGCAATTAAAAGGCGCTTATTTAGGGGTGAGCCATAATGAGCTATTCATTTGTTACAATCGCCAGTGGGAAGTAATCGATTGCCAAAAATAAGCATAATTCGCTTTTTTATTTGATCTACATCGTTACAACCTAGTAAGAACTAGGTATAATGTCCCCGTTTAATTTTAACTAACCCAAGAGGAAAGCTTATGTCAGTAATCAAAATGACCGACTTAGATTTAAAAGGTAAACGTGTATTTATTCGCGCAGACTTAAACGTACCGGTAAAAAGATGGCAAAAGTGACATCTGATGCGCGTATTCGTGCGACTATCCCGACGTTAAAACTGGCTTTAGAGAAAGGCGCAAAAGTGATGGTTACCTCTCACTTAGGTCGTCCAACTGAAGGTGAATTCAAACCTGAAGACTCTTTACAACCAGTTGTTGATTACTTAAAAAACGCAGGCTTCAATGTGCGTTTAGAACAAGACTACTTAAATGGTGTGGATGTTAAAGAAGGCGAAATCGTTGTTTTAGAAAACGTACGCGTGAACAAAGGTGAGAAGAAAAAAACGATCCTGAATTAGGGTAAAAAAATATGCCGCACTTTGTGATGTATTCGTGATGGATGCATTCAGTACTGCTCACCGTGCGCAAGCATCAACTTACGGCGTAGCAGAGTTTGCACCGGTTGCTTGTGCAGGGTCCATTATTAGCTGCTGAATTAGATGCATTAGGGTAAAAGCATTAAAAGAACCTGCTCGCCCAATGGTTTGCGATCGTAGGCGGTTCAAAAGTTTCCACTAAATTAGAAGTATTAAACTCTCTTTCAAAAATTGCTGACCAAATTATCGTAGGCGGTGGTATTGCAAATACTTTCATCGCGGCAGCAGGTCACAATGTGGGTAAATCTTTACATGAAGCAGATTTAATCCCTGTAGCAAAAGAATTAGCAGCAAGCACAGATATTCCTGTTCCTGTTGATGTACGTGTTGGTTTGGAGTTCACTGAAACGGCAGCAGCAGCAGAAAAATCAGTCACTGAAGTAAAAGATGATGAATCTATCTTCGATATCGGTGATAAATCTGCAGAACAATTAGCAGAAATCATCAAAAATGCAAAAACCGTTTTATGGAATGGTCCAGTTGGCGTGTTTGAGTTCCCTAACTTCCGTAAAGGGACTGAAATCATCTCTCACGCAATTGCAAACAGCGATGCATTCTCTATCGCAGGGGGCGGTGATACTTTAGCAGCTATCGATTTATTCGGTATTGCAGATAAAATCTCTTACATCTCAACCGGTGGCGGTGCATTCTTAGAATTCGTTGAAGGTAAAGTATTACCTGCAGTAGAAATTCTTGAAAAACGTGCGAACGGTTAATTGGAAAAAATTGCTAATCTAAGGTCTAGTTTATGATAAATAAGCCTAAAGCCTCAGCTTCCTGTCTATTAGTTAGTGTTATATTATTAACTGCTTGTAGTGATGGAAGTTCCAGTGTCTACAATACAAGGCACTTATCTGGCTCCAGTTTGGAGCGACAAGCACAGTTGGAATGTATTCATAATATTGCAGATCAAAATACAGGCACCTCTCAAGGTTATTTAGCTAAGTGTCCAAGATCTGCTAAATGGCATTCTGACAAGACAATGGAGCGTATTTATCTTAAGCGACCTATGTTTAAAAAGTGATCACCTTCTCACAAACGTCAATGATGGATTTAATCCTCCCAAACATATAAGGAAAAAGTAAAAATGGCTAAATTATTAGATATCGTAAAACCTGGCGTAGTAACAGGTGAAGATGTTCAAAAAATCTTTGCTTATGCCAAAGCAAACAACTTCGCGATCCCAGCAGTAAACTGCGTGGGCTCTGACTCCGTAAATGCTGTATTGGAAACCGCTGCACGTGTGAAAGCGCCAGTAATTATCCAATTCTCAAACGGTGGTGCAGCTTTCTACGCAGGTAAAGGTATCAAACCAACAAGCGGTGCACGTCCAGACGTTTTAGGTGCGATCGCAGGTGCAAAACACGTTCATACTTTAGCCAAAGAATACGGTGTGCCAGTTATTCTTCATACCGACCACGCAGCGAAAAAATTACTTCCATGGATCGATGGCTTACTTGAAGCGGGTGAAAAACACTTCGCAGAAACTGGTCGTCCATTATTCTCTTCTCACATGCTTGACTTATCTGAAGAACCAATGGAAGAAAACATGGCAATCTGCCGTGAATACCTTGCTCGTATGGACAAATTAGGTATGACCCTTGAAATCGAAATCGGTATTACTGGTGGTGAAGAAGATGGCGTAGATAACTCAGATGTAGATGAATCTCGTTTATATACCCAACCATCTGATGTACTTTACGTTTACGACCAATTAAACCCAGTAAGCCCTAACTTTACCGTTGCTGCAGCATTCGGTAACGTACACGGTGTTTACAAACCAGGTAACGTAAAATTAAAACCATCTATTTTAGGTGCATCACAAGAGTTCGTGGCGAAAAGAACGTAATCTTCCTGCTAAACCAATTAACTTCGTTTTCCACGGTGGTTCTGGTTCTAGCCGCGAAGAAATCCGCGAAGCAATTAGCTACGGTGCAATCAAAATGAATATCGATACGGATACTCAATGGGCTGCATGGAATGGTATTTTAAGTTTCTATAAAGCAAACGAAGCATACCTCCAAGGTCAATTAGGTAACCCTGAAGGTCCTGATGTACCAAACAAAAATACTACGACCCACGTGTTTGGTTACGTAAAAATGGAAGAATCAATGTCTAAACGCTTAGAACAATCTTTCGAAGACTTAAACTGCGTTGATGTTTTTATAATCCATAAAAATAGACTAAAAATGAAACCGCACTTTGTTAGTGCGGTTTTTAATTCTACATAACCCGAATGTTGACTCTTATCTATGCAAATAACAAAAACAAAATTGGTTAGCCTCCTAATAAACTTTGCGATAACGCTTTTTCTTTCTTTCGATATTTATTGTCAAAAGGTGGATATAATGTTGCGCCTGCTCTACTGATGTTAATCGGTTTAGGTTATGGCATTTATGTTTTAACCAAGAAATCGCTTTTAAACTTATCGAAAGTTGATAAATGGTTAATTTATAGCTACCTTTTTATTTTTCTTACATTTGTACTTTCCCTCTGCATCAACAGGGGAAAAATGCGTGATCTAGATACGGCAAGTCGCGTTGTTTTCTTAATTCCTGTTTTACTTTTATTATTAAAATATCCCATCAAAACCTGTGTATTGAGTTACGCTATCCCCCTTGGTGGTATTGTTTCTGTCTGTATCGCGCTTTATGATAAATTTATCTTGAATCTGAATCCAGATCAAAATCCTCGAATTATGCATATTCAAGGCGGTGACATTTCTATGTCATTAGGCATTTTGAGCCTGATTATTGCTCTATATGCTTATCAGAAAAGAGAGGTGAAACTGACCGCTCTTAGTGTGATGGTGGCTTATGTGGCATCGTAGGAAGTTTGCTTTCTACCGCTCGTGGAGGATGGGTTGCACTACCGATCTTACTTATTGTTATCCTTTGGATTTATCGCCATTCTCTTTCAAAACGTTTTTTCCTGACTTTCTTTGGAATCATTGCTGTAGCAAGCGCTGGCATTAGCCAAATGCCCAATAACCGAATTATGGAGCGGATTGACGTTGCACGAAAAGATATCCAGCTTTACTTGGATAATAAGGATGGCAATACTTCTCTAGGTGCGCGTTTTGAAATGTGGAAAAGTGCACTGGAAATGGTAAAAGAAAAACCCCTATTTGGCTGGGGCATTCAAGGGGCAACAGAAAAACGTAAACAAGAAACAAAAGAAAAAATTGCCACAGGTAACATTGGACAATTTACTCATGCCCATAACCAATATTTAGATGACCTATCCAAACGAGGAATTGTTGGGTTGCTCGCCTTACTTGCTGTTTTATTTATCCCTCTACGTAGCTTTATGAAAAACCTGAAAACAGCAAATAATGAGATCAAGCTAATTGCAACGTTAGGCGTTGCCCATATTTTATCTGTGATGATCTATGGCTTAAGCCAAGGTTTCTTGGTACATAATTCAGGTACTATTTTTTACTTTTTCTTAACGATTGTGTTTTATACCGCAATACGAACACGGCAAAAGGCAGAATAATGAAAATTTTAGTCATTCGTAACGATAAACTGGGGATTTTGTTCAGGCGTTTCCGGCTTTTGCGATGTTGAAAGCCTCAAATCCCGAGCTAAAACTAACCGCACTTGTGCCGGCTTATACAGCCCCATTGGCTCAAATTTGCCCCTATTTAGATAATGTCATCATTGATAGTGCCAAGAACGACAAAGCGGATTTTAATCGTCTTGTTAAAGAAATTAAAGAGCAGCAATTTGATGGCATGATTAGCTTCTTTTCCAATACCCATAACGGTAAATTAGCGTGGAAAAGTGGGATTCCTTATCGTCTTGCGCCTGCAACGAAATGGGTGCAAATTCTTTATAACCATCGTTTAACACAACGCCGTTCACGCTCAGAAAAATCTGAAGCAGAGTACAATCAAGATCTTGCTCGTGCATTCTTAAAGAAACATAACATGCCGATTGTGGAACCCAAACCACCTTACCTTTCACTTCCTGAAAGTGCGGTTAAAAATCAACGTGTTTTTCTGCAAGAACAATTCGGTTTATCGGCAGATAAAAAATGGATATTTGTGCATAGCGGAACAGGTGGTTCAGCAACAAGCCTTTCGTTGACACAATATGCTCAATTGATACAAGGTTTGTTAAGCGAATTTGATTGTCAGATTATCTTAACAGCAGGACCTGGTGAAAGTGAAAAAGCCCATGAGTTAGCGGCAAAAATCGACAGCCCAAATGTGGTTGTTTACGATAAGAATAAAGGATTGGTTGATTTTGCACACTCTCTGGCTTGTGCGGATTTATTCATTGCGGGCTCTACTGGACCATTGCATTTAAGCAGTGCATTCAATGTGCCAACAATCGGATTCTATCCAAACAGTCGCTCATCTCAGCCTCGTCGTTGGAAACCGATTAACGATGCAGACAAACACCTTGCTTTCTGCCCGCCAAAAGGGAAAGACGAAATGAATTTGAAGCTTAATTTCGATTGATGATGCCTTAGTGGAGATTATCCCCTTCGTGCGGAAGATGTGGCAAGCGAGCAATTGAGTTTAAGTATAACTGCACAATCCAACCTATTGCGGCGGCAAAAACAACAGTACCAATTCCAACTGTGCCGCCGAGAATATAACCTAACACACAAACTGACACTTCAAGGCTTGTTCTCACAATTCCCACTTTTAAATGAAGTCGTTGACAAAGTCCCACCATTAAACCATCCCGCGGGCCTGCCCCTTGATGACAAGTTAAATACAATGCCGTCCCTAATCCATAAAGCAAAAGCCCAATTCCACCGAATAAAAATTCGGCTAAGAAGTGCAGTTGGTTCTGGCACAATTTTTGTGGTGAAGCCAAGGAAAAAGGCAATCACAATAATATTCAGAATGGTCTAAAGCCCAAGCCTTAATTTGAGGGGAATCCAGGCTAACATCACCAAACAGCTAATCCAAAATGATGACCAACCGATACTCACTTTAGCTTGTAATGCCACACCTTGAGAAAGCACGGTCCAAGGTGAAGAGCCCAAATTAGCAAGCACAATTAAGCCATCTCCTATGCCCAGTATTGCCAATGCAAATGAGAGCATCGACATGGTTTTACCTTCAACTGACCATAAAGATTTGGCGGCCCAACTGGTGTGGGGAATCACCCGTGCTTTTTTCATATTATTCCTGTTTATGTTTAACGCCGACATCATAATGGTAAACACTATAAAACCCAAACATTTTAACGTCATATGATATAACCGAATTGACTGATAAATATCATAAATGTGATGCAGATCACATTGTCAAAATTGTCATCACTCATTCACTGACTTAAAATAAGCTACCCTTTTTAATCAGGACATTATTATGCTTGCATCTCTTCAAGATATTTTGGATACCGTAAAATCCAACACGCTCACCTATCAACAAAAACTCATGTGTCTAGGCAATATTGCCGAGCGATTATTTGATCCTCGTGAATTATTAGGTTACACAGATGAAGAATGGCAATTCCTTCAAAATCAAATGATCTGTGATTTAAACGAAGGCTATGCGATTTATCGCCCACGTTATATTTTGCCAGATTACAATGTGTATATTAAAAAAGGCTGTGAATTCCTTGAATTGCCAGCGCCAAAAGATCTTGATGAAGCATTAGATGGCTTATTAATTTTATATTCCCATGTGCCATCAATTACCACATTCCCGGTTTACATTGGGCGCTTAGACATGCTGCTTGACCCGTTTATTACCGATGAAGAACAAGACTACATCAAAATTAAACGTTTCTTAAATCATGTAGATAAAACCGTGCCAGATTCATTCTGTCATGCCAATATTGGCCCTTATGACACCAAAGCAGGGCGTTTGATTTTAAAAGCGGTGATTGAGCTAGAAGCACCAACACCAAATATGACTATTCGTTATGATAAGAGCAAAACAAGTCGTGAATTTGCAGAATTAGCAGCAAAAAGCGTGCTTATTGGTTTTCTAAACCGTCTTTTTGCCAACGATGCTTACTACATTTCTGACTTAGGCGAACAATATGGTATTGCAAGTTGCTATAACGCACTGCCTGAATGTGGTGGGGCTTATACTCTCACTCGCTTGCGCTTAGGGACTATCGCGCGCGCCTGCAAAACTGTGGATGAAATGGTCAATGAACTTTTACCTCGAGTAGCAAAATGTGCGCTCTCTACTATGGATAAACGCCATAAATTTGTCGTGGAAGAAAGTAACTTCTTCAATACCTCATTCCTAGAAAAAGAAGGTTTTATCAAACGTACTAATTTTACGGGGATGTTTGCTATTGTTGGTCTCGCTGATGCAGCAAATCATTTATTGAAACAAGAAGGTTTAAACGAAACCTTTGGTAAAAGCCAACGCGGTGATGAAATTGCGACCTTGATTATGGATAAATTAAAAGAAGTCACAGATAACCATGAAGGCGTGTATGCTGAACGCACGGGCAACCGTTATTTATTACATGCGCAAGTGGGTGCAAGCAATCATGAAGAAGATAAACGTAATGCGCCTGCGCATCGTATTCGTGTGGGTGAAGAACCAACATTATTAGCTCATTTAAAACAATCGGCGCCATTCCATAAGTACTTCCCATCAGGTACGGGAGATTTGTTTGCCTTTGACCAAACCTATGTGGATCATTTAGATGCCGTCGTTGATATTATCGATGGTTCATTTGCACAAGGTTACCGCTATATCACCACTTACCTTAAAAACACCGATTTGATTCGTGTAACGGGTTATTTGGTGAAGAAAAGCGAAGTGGAAAAATACCGTAAAGGTGAAGTTGCATTACGTGATACCACTTGGTATGGTTCGAGTGCAAATGATTGTGCACAAGTCTTTGACCGTCAATTACGCGATGAACAAGATGTAAGTGCAAGCTAGAAAAAAGTGCGGTCGAAAAATTCTTTGTTTTTTGACCGCACTTATTCTTTTTCAGCCTTTTCTAAAATTGCTTTGTGCTCTCGAATCAATGCCATAAATGGCTGCCCAAAACGTTCCAATTTGATCGCCCCTACACCATTAATTTGTAACATTTCAATATTACTTGTGGGCATATATTGCGCCATTTCTTGCAACGTCGCATCGTTAAAGACAATATACGGTGGAATATTTTTTCTTTATCCGCTAGCTGCTTCCGTAAGAAACGTAAGCGAGCAAACGAGATCTTTATCGTAATTTGCCACTGTATTTTTTTATGGGACGTATGCACAATTTTATTAATGGATGAAATGCGCGGCATCGCTAATTCAAGCGGCACTTCGCCTTTTTAAAACAGGGCGAGCACTTTCTGTGAGCTGAAGCGTTGCACTATTAAACTCACCAAGCACTTGTTGAATAAAACCAAGATGAATCAGTTGACGAATGACAGATTGCCAATGTTCTTTGCTTTTTATCTTTACCTATGCCATAAACACTTAACTTATCATGTTGGCGTTCTACAATTTTTTGATTATGCATCCCTCGCAATACGGCAATCACATATTGCACACCGAAACATTGTCCCACGATAAATCGTCGACATCACTTTTTGCGCATCAATTAAGCCATCATATTTCTTTGGCGGGTCAAGACAAATATCACAGTTTTGACAAGGCGTTTGACGATATTCACCAAAATAATTGAGTAACACTAAACGACGACAAGTCTGACTTTCAGCAAATTCACCAATGGCTTCCAATTTATGTTGCTCAATTTGACGTTGTGGCGTCTCTGGCTTTTCAAGCAGAATTTTCTGTAACCAAGCATAATCAGCCGGTTCGTAGAAAAGTACCGCTTCCGCAGGTAAATCATCTCGCCCCGCACGACCGGTCTCTTGATAATATGATTCAATGCTTCTCGGCAAATCAAAATGGGCGACAAAACGCACATTGGATTTATTAATGCCCATGCCAAACGCTATCGTCGCAACCACAACTTGAACATTATCTCGTTGAAAATCTTGCTGGACACGTTCGCGTAGTGCAGTTTCCATTCCCGCATGATACGCTGCAGCCGACACGCCTTTATTTCGCAAAGTTTCTGCTATACGTTCCACCTTCGAACGGCTATTGCAATACACAATGCCGCTTTTTCCTTTTTGAGCTAACACAAAACGCGTAAGCTGTTCCATCGGCTTAAACTTTTCTTCCAACGTATAACGAATATTCGGACGGTCAAAACTGCCAATGTATTTATGAGGATTATCTAATTTAAGATGAGTGAGAATATCCTGTCTCGTCGCGTAATCCGCTGTTGCCGTTAATGCCATAATTGGCGCATTTGGAAACGCCGCTTTTAAGCCACCAAGTTGGGTATATTCAGGACGAAAATCATGCCCCCATTGCGAAATACAGTGTGCTTCATCAATGGCGATAAAGGAAATTTGAGCATAAGAAATCAGCTGAAAAAAGCTGTTTGTCATCACTTTTTCAGGCGAAACATATAACAATTTTAATTGACCTGAAATCAGCTTATTTTCAACTTGCTGTTGTTGTTCTGGCGTCTGACTAGAGTTTAGAAAATCGGCTTCAATGCCGTTTGCTTGGAGTTGATCCACCTGATCTTTCATTAAAAGAAATCAAAGGCGAAATCACTAATGTGAGACCAGGAAAACAAAGTGCTGGAATTTGATAACACAAGGATTTACCATTTCCTGTGGCCATCACCACTAAGGCATCCTGACCGCTTAACGCAGCATGAATCACTTCTTCCTGCCCTTTGCGGAAAGATTGGTAACCAAAAAAACAGACCGCAACGTATGAAGTGCGGTCGTTTTTAAAATCTGTTTTGCAGGGGCATGTTCCGCGAGTTCAGCCATTAGAATGTTACCGTTTCTCCGTGAGCGGCAACCGCCTCGGTTAAACAATCCCAAAAACGTTTGCCATCATTTGCTACCCAATCATTGTTTTTATAGGCAAAATGAAATCCACCCAAGCGGCTCGCAAGCCAAAGCTCAAGAAGGGGTTCTTGTTTATTGATAACAATTTGTGAGCGGTCATCAAATGTGATCGTGAATACCGAACCTTGCGTTTCGCAATCCACATCGCAATCTTGATTCTCTAACGCTTCTTCAATTTTTTGCCAAACTTGTTCAATATTTTTGGTGAAATTCTGCAACATTCATAAAATTTTTCCGATTAAATCTGATAGAATGCCGTGAATTATAAAAGCCTTTTCGTCTCGTTGGCAAAGGCAGATTTTTACTATATAGAGATTGAAAAAAATGAAAAATTACTTTCTATTTTTGTTATTAGGTGCATTCTGTACTTTGGCTACAGGGTTGTGGTGTAAAAAGGGCCATTATACTTTCCTGAAAAAGAACAACCACAAAACACACAAAAACACAATAAAAAGCTGACCGCACTTAAAAAGGATTCCTCATGGATTTTTTTCCAATATAAAAACGAGCAACTTTATGTTGAAGATTTGCCCGTCAAACAACTTGCTGAAGAATTTGGCACACCGCTTTATATTTATTCTCGTGCCACGCTTGAGCGACATTGGCATGCCTTTGATTCAGCCTTAGGGAGATCATCCGCATTTGATTTGCTATGCCGTAAAAGCCAATTCCAATATTGGTATATTAAATGTAATGGCAAAATTAAGCTCAGGCTTTGATATTGTTTCACAGGGTGAATTAGAACGCGTATTGGCAGCAGGTGGGGATGCATCAAAAGTGGTCTTTTCTGGTGTGGCAAAATCTCGTGCCGAAATTATGCGTGCGTTAGAAGTAGGCATTCGTTGTTTTAATGTGGAATCTGTTGCGGAATTACATCATATCAACCAAATTGCTGGCGAAATGGGTAAAATAGCCCCTATTTCTTTACGCGTAAACCCCGATGTCGATGCCCATACACACCCTTACATTTCCACTGGATTAAAAGAAAATAAATTTGGTGTGAGCGTAGATGAAGCGCGTGAAGTATATAAATTAGCAGCAACCTTACCTCATGTAAAAATTACCGGTATGGATTGTCATATTGGCTCTCAGCTTACGGAATTACAACCCTTCTTAGATGCAACTGATCGCCTTATTCGTTTAATAGAACAGTTACAAGAAGATGGCATCACGTTAAAAACACTTGAATCTCGGCGGTGGTTTAGGCGTAACTTATACTGATGAAACACCGCCACATCCAAGTGATTATGCTGCAGCGTTACTGAATAAATTAAAAAATTATAAAGATCTCGAAATTATTCTAGAACCGGGTCGAGCGATCGCGGCGAATGCGGGGATTTTAGTGGCTAAAGTTCAATACCTAAAAAGTAATGAAAGCCGCAACTTCGCGATTACCGATACCGGCATGAACGATATGATTCGCCCTGCACTCTATGAAGCTTATATGAACATCATTGAAATTGACCGCACTTTAGAGCGTGAAAAAGCCATTTATGATGTTGTTGGCCCAGTATGTGAGACCTCTGATTTCTTAGGTAAACAGCGTGAGCTCGCCATTGCTGAAGGTGATTACATTGCTCAACGCTCTGCAGGAGCTTATGGTGCAAGTATGTCTTCAAACTACAATTCTCGTCCACGTACGGCAGAAGTACTAGTGGATGGAGACAAAAGCTCATTTAATTCGTCGCAGAGAAAGTCTCAGTGAATTATGGACACTAGAAAGTATTGCAAAATAAATAAAAAGAAAAAAACGGTCAAGATATAAGTCTTGACCGTTTTTGTATAACTAAATAATTCGAGAGAATTGTTGTCGTTTTGCCGCTGCTCTTGAATAAGTATCAAAGCATAAGCAAATATTACGGATTAATAATCGACCTTTAGGCGAAACTTGTAAGCCTGTTTCTGTTTCAGAAATTAATCCATCTTCAAGTAATGGTTTTAATAACTGTAAATCTTCAGCAAAGTGTTTTTGAAATCAATATTGTATTGTTTTTTTCAATTGGTGCAAAAATCAAGCTTAAAGTTACAAATCAATTGCTTAATCACATCACGGCGTAAGCAATCTTCTTCTGTCATCGCTAAGCCTTTATGCAGTGCAATACCTGAATTTTTCTACATCATGATAATAATGCTTTAATTCTTTTTTTGGTTTTTGAGCATATGTATCGCCTAATAAACTAATGGCTGATACACCTAAACCGAGCAAATCACATTCTTCTTGCGTGGTATAGCCTTGGAAATTTCGAGTGTAATACACCTTTCTTTTTGAGCAATTGCTAATTCATCATCTGGTTTAGCAAAGTGATCCATACCGATAAACTTATAGCCTGCATTGCCCTAAAGGTTTCGATCGTTTTTCTGTAAGATTTCTAATTTTTGTTTCCGGTCTCGGTAATTGATCTTCTTTAATTTTTGCTTGTCCCGCAAATCGACTTGGTAAATGAGCATAGTTAAAAGATACTTAAACGATCTGGATTTAATTCAATCACTTTATGTAATGTAAACATAAAGCTTTCCACATTTTGAAGTGGCAATCCATAAATTAAATCAAGATTCGTTGATTGAAAGCCTAACTCACGAGCACGAACAAGCAACGCATTCACAAACTCTTCATCTTGTTCACGGTTTACCGCTTTTTGAACCGCTTTATTGAAATCTTGTACACCCATGCTAATTCGGTTAAAACCAATATTGCGTAAATGATCAAGCATATCGAGTTCAATTTCGCGTGGGTCCATTTCAATACTGACTTCTGCATTATCCGCAATCGTAAAATGGTCTTTAAGCATCTTCATCAAACGAGCAGATTGTTCCTCTGCCAAATAAGTCGGTGTACCACCGCCCCAATGCACTTGAGTCGCAACACGATTTTTGAATAATTCTGAGCGCACTTTGATTTCTTTTTCAAGGTAATCAAGATAAATATCCGCCTTATGTTGATGACGAGTAATCACCTTATTACAGCCACAGAAATAGCAAAGTTTGTGACAAAACGGAATGTGTACGTAAAGGGAAAGTGGTCTTTCCGGATAACGATTAGCCGCTGCAATAAAATCTTCGTTTGTGTAACTTTCATTAAATTCTAATGCAGTTGGATAAGATGTATAACGAGGTCCTGATTGATTATATTTTTTTGAATTAACACAAGATCCCAAATAATTTCAGACATTAAAGCTTCCCCAAATTTTTCTACGTCATTTAAAAACTGACATAACTCCAACATAATTTCTTCTTCAAATTTTGCTTCTGCACTTTCTCGCTCAAGATCGAGTTTCATTCTTTCTTTTTTTAACAATGCTTTCCGAGCTTCATGCGTAGGCATTTCTTTTACAATATTATAAAGTGCATACATCGCTTGATATGGCTGCAAAGATTGTCCAAAAGGGAGTAAAAGCATTGATAAACGAATCACCCCTTCTGAATGGTTGCAATCTCCATTTTGCATCGCTTTAGCGATAATTACCATACTCTCTTTTAGGCGTTTTGTACGTGCTATTTTAGCCTGTTTGATGAGAGTGTTTTGCTCGCGTAACTTCCTAAGTAATTTGAAAGCATAGAATGATACGCCAGCAATAATTCCCAAAGCAATAATACTTAAAATAATCGGCCACATGACAATTATCTAAATTGGTTGATATCAATCTTCTCGAAGGTTCGATAGAGATCATCCTCTGTCTCTTCTTCATCTTGAATACCTAATTCTTCCATTAACTGAGCAATACGATCTAAGCATTCATCCACAAATTGTTGATCAGCTTTACTAATCGTTTTACCTTCATCTAAGGCATCCAACAATTCATTTAGAATTTCATTATTTTCTAAACGTTCTAACTCAATTTCAGGCGCAAGTTTTTTCGGTTCTTTTACTGCTGGAATTGTCATCCCTTTCTCAGGCTTATTCACAAATTCAACAATCAGTGGAACCTTTTTACGGCTACCAATACGCGGATCTTTTTGTTCAATAACTTGGTTATGCTTATTTTTGCTCAGCGTTACTATGACGAGAACCCGATGCTAAACCTTTATGTTTTACGTTTTTCTTATCTTCTCTTGCCTTAGCGTCTAATTCATAACGTGTTAATCTCTTACCTGATAACTTAGGTGCTTCAGGTTTCTTATCTGATTTACAATTGGCATGATATCACTAATTTTTACGAGTTTTTCTTTTTACGAGCCATTTGTGTTGTTATCCTATAAAAAATTTTTGGTGATTGTACCATTCCACCTCTATTTTTCTCATTAAAAAGATTTAAACATCTTTTAATAAAACTATTCTGATTTTTGACCGCACTTTTATTTTATTAAACTAGAATCTAAAAACAAAAACCCCTAAGCCATTCAGCTCGGGGTTCACATTCAGTACCTGGCGGTGTCCTACTCTCACATGGGGAAGCCCCACACTACCATCGGCGCATCGGCGTTTCACTTCTGAGTTCGGTATGGGGTCAGGTGGGACCACCGCTCTATCGCCGCCAGGATTATTCCTTTAATAACTTTTCTAGTTCTGCTCTCACTATCTCTAGCGCTCACAACCAAACAAGCTGATTCACTTCAAAACTTTCTTCTTCTCTTTCGTCTCTGAGTTTCGTCTTACCCAACACCCAAAACCCTTGAGCGTTGTATAGTTAAGCCTCTCGGGCAATTAGTATCTGTTAGCTCAACGGCTCGCACCGCTTACACACCAGACCTATCTACGTCTTAGTCTTAAACAACCCTTACAGATTTTAAATCTGGGAGAACTCATCTCTTGGCAAGTTTCGTGCTTAGATGCTTTCAGCACTTATCTCTTCACGCCTAGCTACCCGGCAATGCGTCTGGCGACACAACCGGAACACCAGTGGTGCGTCCCTCCGGTCCTCTCGTACTAGGAGCAGCCCCAATCAATTCTCCAACGCCCACGGCGAATAGGGACCGAACTGTCTCGACGTTCTAAACCCAGCTCGCGTACCACTTTAAATGGCGAACAGCCATACCCATGGGGACCTACTTCAGCCCCAGGATGTGATGAGCCGACATCGAGTCTGCAAAACACCGCCGTCGATATGAACTCTTGGGCGGTATCAGCCTGTTATCCCCGGGTACCTTTTTATCCGTTGAGCGATGGCCCTTCCATTTCAGAACCACCGGATCACTATGACCTACTTTCGTACCTGCTCGACTTGTCTGTCTCGCAGTTAAGCTTGCTTATACCATTGCACTAACCTGACGATGTCCGACCGTCATTAGCAAACCTTCGTGCTCCTCCGTTACTCTTTGGGAGGAGACCGCCCCCGAGTCAAACTACCCACCAGACACTGTCCGAGACCACGTTTCGTAATCTTCGTTAGAACATCAAACGTTAAAGGGTGGTATTTCAGGACGACTCCACAATCACTGGCGTGACTGCTTCAAAAGTCTCCCACCTATCCTACACATCAAAATTCAATGTTCAGTGTCAAGCTATAGTAAAGGTTCACGGGGTCTTTCCGTCTAGCCGCGGGTACACCGCATCTTCACGGCGATTTCAATTTCACTGAGTCTCAGGTGGAGACAGCCTGGCCATCATTATGCCATTCGTGCAGGTCGGAACTTACCCGACAAGGAATTTCGCTACCTTAGGACCGTTATAGTTACGGCCGCCGTTTACTGGGGCTTCGATCAGGAGCTTCTCTTTCGATTACACCATCAATTAACCTTCCAGCACCGGGCAGGCATCACACCCTATACGTCCACTTTCGTGTTTTGCAGAGTGCTGTGTTTTTAATAAACAGTTGCAGCCAGCTGGTATCTTCGACCGGTTCAACCTTCGCCCGCGAGGACTACAATCTACGCCGGCGCACCTTCTCCCGAAGTTACGGTGCTATTTTTGCCCTGGTTCCTTCACGCGAGTTCTCTCAAGCGCCTGAGTATTCTCTACCCTGACCACCTGTGTCGGTTTTCAGTACAGTTTAGATAAACCTGAAGCTTAGTGGCTTTTCCTGGAAGTGTGGTATCGGTTGCTTCAGCTCCGTAGAGCCTCGTCATCATCTCTCAGTGTTGAATGGAAGTCCGGATTTTGCCTAAACTCCCCCACCTACAAACTTAAACGCACATATCCAACAGTGCGATAACCTAACCTGCTCCGTCCCCACATCGCAGTTTATCCAAGTACGGGAATATTAACCCGTTTCCCATCGACTACGCTTTTTCAGCCTCGCCTTAGGGGCCGACTCACCCTGCCCCGATTAACGTTGGACAGGAACCCTTGGTCTTCCGGCGAACGGGTTTTCACCCGTTTTATCGTTACTTATGTCAGCATTCGCACTTCTGATACGTCCAGCAAACCTCTCGATTCACCTTCATCCGCTTACAGAACGCTCCCCTACCCAACAGTATTACTACTGATGCCGCAACTTCGGTGCTATATTTGAGCCCCGTTACATCTTCCGCGCAGGCCGACTCGACTAGTGAGCTATTACGCTTTCTTTAAATGATGGCTGCTTCTAAGCCAACATCCTAGCTATCTAAACCTTCCCACTTCGTTTCCCATAATATAGACTTTGGGATATTAGCTGGCGGTCTGGGTTGTTTCCCTCTCACGACGGACGTTAGCACCCGCCGTGTGTCTCCTGAGTATCACTCTTCGGTATTCGTAGTTTGCATCGGGTTGGTAATCCGGGATGGACCCCTAGCCGAAACAGTGCTCTACCCCCGAAGGTGTCCGCTCAGAGCTCTACCTAAATAGATTTCGGGGAGAACCAGCTATCTCCCGGTTTTGATTGACCTTTCACCCCCAGCCACAAGTCATCCGCTAATTTTTTTCAACGATAGTCGGTTCGGTCCTCCAGTTAGTGTTACCCAACCTTCAACCTGCCCATGGCTGAATCACCGGGTTTCGGGTCTATACCTTGCAACTAAACGCCCAGTTAAAGACTCGGTTTCCCTTCGGCTCCCCTATTCGGTTAACCTCGCTACAAAAATATAAGTCGCTGACCCATTATACAAAAGGTACGCAGTCACCCTTAAAGGGCTCCCACTGCTTGTACGTACAAGGTTTCAGGTTCTATTTCACTCCCTCACCGGGGTTCTTTTTCGCCTTTCCTTCACAGTACTGGTTCACTATCGGTCCAATCAGGAGTATTTAGCCTTGGAGGATGGTCCCCCATCTTCAAACAGGATATCACGTGTCCCGCCCTACTTGTCGTTAGCTTAGTACCATGACCTGGACTTCGAGTACGGGGCTATCACCCTGTATCATAAGCTTCCCAGCTTGTTCCTCTATCTCTGTCATTATCACTAACAGGCTCCTTCGCGTTCGCTCGCCGCTACTAACGAAATCTCGGTTGATTTCTTTTTCCTCAGGCTATAGATGTTTCCAGTTCTCCCCGGTTTTGCCTCACTTACCTATGTATTCAGTAAGTGATAGTAGATTCTTCATCTACTGGGTTTCCCCATTCGGACATCTTGGATTAAACGCCTCTTATCGACTCATCCAAGCTTTTTCGCAGATTAGCACGTCCTTCATCGCCTCTGATTGCCAAGGCATCCACCTTGTACGCTTAGTCCTTAACTATACAACCTCAAAAATTCTTGATGTTGCGTTTTTCAACTAAACACTTGATTGCTTTTTGTTCAATCAAGATTTTTATTCTTACTCAGACTTTTTCTTATCCTTAAAAAGGACTTGAAAAGTCTCTTCAGTTTTTCAGCTTGTTTCCTGGTTGTTAAAGAACAGAAGATAATAAAGTTATCTTTATTTGGCGTCCCCACGAGGATTCGAGACCCCAGTTACCGCCGTGAAAGGGCGATGTCCTGAGCCTCTAGACGATGGGGACAACAAATAAAGATACTCTATCTTACATTTGCTTACGCACTTTTTCTCTCTTCATTTTATTTTCTACAATATATCAATCAATCTGTGTGGACACTTATTGTCTCTCGTTTTTGGTAAGGAGGTGATCAACCGCAGGTTCCCCTACGGTTACCTTGTTACGACTTCACCCCAGTCATGAATCATACCGTGTTAAACGCCCTCCAAAGGTTAAGCTATCTACTTCTGGTACAACCCACTCCCATGGTGTGACGGGCGGTGTGTACAAGGCCGGGAACGTATTCACCGCAACATTCTGATTTGCGATTACTAGCGATTCCGACTTCATGGAGTCGAGTTGCGAGACTCAATCCGGACTTAGACGTACTTTGTGAGATTCGCTCCAGCTCGCACTATCGCTTCCCTCTGTATACGCCATTGTAGCACGTGTGTGGCCCTACTCGTAAGGGCCATGATGACTTGACGTCATCCCCACCTTCCTCCGGTTTATCACCGGCAGTCTCCTTTGAGTTCCCGACCGAATCGCTGGCAACAAAGGATAAGGGTTGCGCTCGTTGCGGGACTTAACCCAACATTTCACAACACGAGCTGACGACAGCCATGCAGCACCTGTCTCAGAGTTCCCGAAGACGCCAATCCATCTCTGGAATGTTCTCTGGATGTCAAAGAGTAGGTAAGGTTCTTCGCGTTGCATCGAATTAAACCACATGCTCCACCGCTTGTGCAGGCCCCCGTCAATTCATTTGAGTTTTAACCTTGCGGCCCGTACTCCCCAGGCGGTCGGTTTATCACGTTAGCTACGGGCGTAAAACCTAAGTTCAACCCCCAAATCGACATCGTTTACAGCGTGGACTACCAGGGGTATCTAATCCTGTTTGCTCCCCACGCTTTCGCACATGAGCGTCAGTACATTCCCAAAGGGGCTGCCTTCGCCTTCGGTATTCCTCCACATCTCTACGCATTTCACCGCTACACGTGAATTCTACCCCTCCCTAAAGTACTCTAGCGACCCAGTATGAAATGCAATTCCCAGGTTAAGCCGGGGCTTTCACACCTCACTTAAGTCACCGCCTGCGTGCCCTTTACGCCCAGTTATTCCGATTAACGCTCGCACCCTCCGTATTACCGCGGCTGCTGGCACGGAGTTAGCCGGTGCTTCTTCTGTAGTTAACGTCAATCACCTAGTCTATTAAACTAAATGCCTTCCTCGCTACCGAAAAGAACTTTTACAACCCGAGGCCTTCTTCATTCACGCGGCATGGCTGCGTCAGGGTTGCCCCATTGCGCAATATTCCCCTGCTGCCTCCGTAGGAGTCTGGGCCGTGTCTCGGTCCCAGTGTGGCTGGTCATCCTCTCAGACCAGCTAGAGATCGTCGGCTTGGTGAGCCTTTGCCTCACCAACTACCTAATCCCACTTGAGGCTCATCCTATGGCATGTGGCCCGAAGGTCCCACACTTTAATCTTTCGATATTACGCGGTATTAGCTACAGTTTCCCGTAGTTATCCCCCTCCATAAGCTAGATTCCCAAGCATTACTCACCCGTCCGCCACTCGTCATCAAAGAAGCAAGCTTCTTTATGTTACCGTTCGACTTGCATGTGTTAAGCCTGCCGCCAGCGTTCAATCTGAGCCGCGATCAAACTCTTCAATTAAAGGTTTAATCGCTCAATACTGCTGACATAAAAATGCCACTACTTAAAAAGTATTATGAATTTCTAGTTAGCACCTATTAAGACTTCAAAAATTAAAAATATTTTTAAAACAAGTCCAATCAACAAGTGCCCACACAGATTGTCTGATATATTGTTAAAAGAGCAAAAATAACGACGCACCGGTTTTTCTTAAGATTCACAACAGCGCGTCGTTGTG
>BNJS01002756.1_pt1 | contig 41695 bp, 53 predicted proteins | sample 8540461 | NCBI WGS metagenome assembly BNJS01 (sample SAMD00202454, study PRJDB9452) | human saliva metagenome | isolation source: human saliva | place: Japan
CTGCAATCGGCATCAAATGATATAAGACAAAGCCCCCTTGTGACGGGCTTTTTTTGCTGTTGAATCACTTTTTGTACCAAAAATTTGTACCAAATTATTATAAAAAGTTTTTCGGATGTTTTCAAATTCATCATTAATCTTCTCTTGTAATGTATAATCGTAGTCTTAGCTAATATGGGAATGGCTTTATCAATATTCTAGAGCTATTTTTAGAAATGCTCAAAAACTATCTTTCCAAAAAGATGCATTTTTTTCGGAAAGTTAATTTACAATAACTCTCAAATATAAAAGTTATAAAATATGCAAGTTCTATTAAAATTGCGTATTTTTTTATTTAAAAATGTATTGGAATTAAATTCATATAAAAATATGCACGAAAAAAATAAATCAAAAATTAAAAAAAGTACAAATTAATGAAGTGATTATTGATAAAAAAATAGTTAATAATTGATTAAACAAAAATATATAACTCGTTTATAAATTTATAGAAATGAACCATTATAAATCTCCTCTTAAATATTGAAAAAAACCATTGGCAGTGGACATACTTTAAGACTATATATTTCTGAAACTAGTTTCACAATACAAATATTGACATGCAATTATTAATTGGTGGATTTTAAATTGACATCTACAAAGTTTAATGTTAGAATACATTCAAAAATATATTTGAATGAGGTGTTTTATGATTCAAAATATTGTTACTTCAATAATCCTGTATTCTGGGACAGCCGTAGACTTACTTATTATCCTAATGTTATTTTTTGCCAAAAGAAAAAGCAGAAAGGACATCATTAACATCTATTTAGGACAATTTCTAGGCTCTGTTAGTCTAATATTCCTAAGTTTGCTTTTTGCATTTGTCTTAAATTATATTCCTAGTAAAGAGATTTTAGGTTTACTCGGTTTGATTCCAATTTTCCTAGGCCTCAAAGTTTCGCTTTTAGGAGATTCTGATGGAGAAGCTATTGCAAAAGATGGTTTGCGAAAAGACAATAAAAACTTGATTTTTCTAGTCGCTATGATTACTTTTGCAAGTTGTGGCGCTGACAATATTGGTGTCTTTGTCCCATATTTTACCACCTTAAATTTAGCGAATTTGATAGTGACTTTACTTACTTTTCTAGTCATGATTTATCTCTTGGTTTTTTCTGCCCAAAAATTAGCACAAGTCCCTTCTGTTGGAGAAACTTTGGAAAAATATAGCAGATGGTTTATTGCCGTTGTCTATTTAGGATTGGGGATGTATATCCTGATTGAAAACAACAGCTTTGACATGCTATGGGCTGTGTTAGGCTAGGAGAAAAAATTATGAAAAAAGATAGTATCTGTCAAGTGGATGTTATAAATCAACAAAATGTTACAACCGCAACGAACTACCTTGAAAAGGAAAAAGTCCAAAAATCACTTCGCATTTTATCAAAATTTACCGATAATAAACAGATAAATATCATCTTTTATCTCCTTGCCGTCGAAGAACTCTGTGTCTGCGATATAGCCTGTTTATTAAATCTCAGTATGGCATCTGCCTCCCACCATCTTCGTAAACTAGCCAATCAAAACATCTTGGACACTAGAAGAGAGGGGAAAATTATATATTATTTTTATAAAAGATGAGGAAATCAGAGATTTTTTAATCAACTAGGATAACAACTATTTTTACTACTTTTCCATGATTATAGGGAGATTATATATGAAATTTTTTGATGAAAATTACTCACAAGAAATACCTACTCGTATCAAATGTTTAAGAAAAAAGTATAATTTAAAGCAAAGCGACCTAGGTAATGCAGGTCAAGTTAGCCAAGTTGAAAAGGGAGGAATTTGAAAGGATTTGTATCTTTTATTTTTTGTTTCATTTATGCCCTATGCTACTGGAATAGTTAGTAGTCATTTCATGAATCATACGGCACAGCTCTTTTATGGACTGATCGTTATTGTTTCAACGGTAGTAAACTGGTTTTTACATAAAGTAATTGATAAACCCAATATAGATCAGAAAGAATTACTTGAAGCTACCGCACAATATAGGAAGTTATTGATACCTGACCTAATAATTAAAGGAGTGGGATTGATTCTATCCTTAATTCTCTATCCTCCGATTATGATGTATAGTGTTTTAATTGCGGCATTTTACATCATAACTTTAAAAACACTATCCGAAAAAAGAGTGAATAACTAAAAAACGGTGACCAAAGTTAGGTGTATTATTTTAATGCTTAGAGACCTAAACTATTCCCCTATTTATAATCTATTGATTCATATTTTATGAAATTAATCAGTAGATATCGTTCTGAAAAACCTTGATAATACGCTGTTTTTAGTCCAACTGAACCCCATACTTTCCAAACCAGGTCATACGCAAAGTTTTTATTTGTACCAAATTGAATTTTAGTCTATTTGTATATGAAATCTAATTTAGTTAAATTAGATTTAAATTCGGTATATTATTGTTGATTGTAGTTCGTTAAAACAATTAGAATGCTTGCAATCGGCATCAAACTATACAAGAAAAAGCCCCCTTGTGACGGGCTTTTTTTGCTGTTGAATCACTTTTTGTACCAAAATTTGTACCAAAAATGACAAAGCAGCCCAAACCTTTCCCTCCTCTCTCCAGTGATTCCATTGACCTCCCTTTAGCCTCAAATATTGCCTTTTGTCCCCTAGGAAATGATTGAGATTCTACCGGATAGTCAGCAAAACCGACCACTTATACAAATTACCTTGTCTCATCTAGCTCCTTTTGTTATAGTAGGATTATCAAAGAAAGCTTAGTCTTCTAGAAAAAACGAGGTAGTATCATGAAAAAATTAATCGGTGTTAGCTTTATCCTTGCTGCTCTAGCAGTCATCATCTTTAGTCTCGTAGGCTATCCTACTATTGATGCCAATCTTTGGCCCTTAGTCCCAATTGTCTTATTTGTCTTCTTTACTGTTGAAAATGCACTCAAGAAAGACTACAAGTCCAGCTTGATCTGTGCAGTGATTGGCTTCATCATCGCCAATGCTATCTATGATCTTCTTCCAATATCAAACGGTGTTGTCATTACAGCTGGAGTTCTAGCCTGTGTTGGTTTAGGTTTTCTCTTGCCAGACTCACCAAAAGAAAAATAATTTTTCCTATATCATTCATTCTAAGGGCTTGGCATGAAGAAACGATTCAAACCAAGTCTTTTTAGGTCCTGTAATGGACCACTTAGGGGGTGAAAATAACCACTTATTAAAAAGGACTTGTAAGATTTTGAACAGCTGTTATAATGTTACTAACAAACGGTAAGAAAGGAGTCCTATGAAAGTTAGAATCGAATTAGATCCTGAGATGGATGAAGCAGAAATGATCATCCGGGCTCCTCGGTTAACGGAGGATCTAGCCCAGTTGCAGCAGATGATTTTAGATCGAAAAATGACGACTTTGACCTTTTATAAAGATCGCAGTGAGTACTTTGTAAATGTGTCTGAAATTCTCTTTTTTGAGACAGATGGTGAAAAGATCTATGGGCATACAAGGGAGGATGCTTACGAGGTGCGACAAAAGCTCTATGAATTAGAAGAAATCCTACCGATCACTTTCTGCAGGATTTCCAAGTCAACAATCGTCAATGCCAAGCAGATTTATTCAATAGAAAAATCTTTCTCGGGAACCAGCACAGTGAACTTTTATCAAACCCATAAACAAGTTCATGTATCTCGACATTATTATCAGCTCTTAAAAGAACGACTAAAGGAAATGAGGTAGAAAAATGAAGAAAAAAATGATTGGTATCCTTTTGATTCTGTGTGCGGTACTGGTGCTTTTACAAGGCTTCTTTGTAACATGGAAGATCAGCGTTTGGATGCTAGCCTGGGTGATATTCTTGGCTTATCTCTCTCTGACGAATTTTATGGAAAGGCAGTTTGGTTGGGGCTTCATCTACGGTCTCTTAGCTATTTTCTCTTTGAACGGCCAATACCACTTTTTGCCTATTTCAAATTCGGTGGTGGTTCTTTCTTCGGTCTTGGCTGTCATTGGCTTGAACTTCTTGTTTAAATCTCCCAACAAAGATTGGAAAAAAAGAGGAAAAGATGCGGTTCGTGGCTTTTCTCATACTAGCTCTGGCAATGATATTGACGTCTCCTTCTCTACGGTGACCAAGTATTTGAACGACCAGAATTTTACAGGTGGAAGTGCCGATGTAAGTTTTGGAGAAGCTTCTATCTATTTTGACAATTGCCGGATGGAGGGGGCGTCTGCCCAGTTTGCGGTGGATGTTTCCCTTGGCAGTTTGAGTCTCTATGTCCCAAGTGACTGGCGGGTTCATGTCAATGTAGATAATTCTCTGTCAGCTATCCAACACCAGGAAAATCCAAGCAATTTAACCAGCAAGGACTTTACATCGTCGGAGAGGTCTCACTGGGGAACCTAGAAATCATCTATGTAGGTGAGAATTCCTTTTCATAAGCGGATCTAAGAAAAACTTCTTCAAAGGTCTTGCCAAGAGAAAGTTTTTTTGGTAATATAGTACGGTATGTGGTGCTAGCACATCCGTAATATTAGATCTAATAGGAGGCAAAACAGAATGGCTAAAGTATGTTATTTTACTGGTCGTAAGACTGTATCAGGAAACAACCGTTCACACGCGATGAACCAAACCAAACGTGCCGTAAAACCAAACCTTCAAAAAGTAACTGTCCTTATCGATGGTAAACCTAAAAAAGTTTGGGCTTCAGCTCGTGCATTGAAATCTGGTAAAGTAGAACGCGTTTAATCAGAAATCAGGATCTCTTGGAGGTCCTTTTCTTTTGTCTCCATTTCCTTATTTATGGACATTTGTATCAACCGATAGGAGAAAGGATTCTCCCTTTTACACTCGAGCTCTTTTATGGTAAAATAGAATATAAAATACTTTTGAGGTAGAAATTATGACAGTAAAAATCAATACAAAAGATGGTCAGATTGAATTGACCGATGATGTCATCGCAACTGTTGTAGGCGGTGCTGCCACTGAAATTTTTGGAGTGGTTGGAATGGCCAGCAAAAACGCGATTAAAGATAATTTCCAAGCTCTCTTAGGTAAGGAAAACTACTCTAAGGGTGTGGTTGTAAAAACGACCGAAGCAGGAAGTATCGCGGTTGATGTTTACACTGTTTTGAGCTATGGTACAAAGATTAGCGAAGTCTCAAAAAATATTCAAGAACGTGTCAAGTTTAGTTTAGAAAACCAGCTTGGAATCACAACGGATACAGTAAACGTCTATATCCAAAACATTAAAATTGTGGGAGAATAATCGTGTCAAAAATTACAACTAGTTTATTTCAAGAAATGGTCCAAGCAGGGGCTACTCGCTTAAATAAACAAGCCGAGTATGTCAATTCGTTGAACGTTTTTCCTGTGCCAGATGGTGATACTGGAACCAATATGGGAATGACCATTGAAAATGGTGCAAAAGAAGTAGCTGATCGCTCTGCTTCAACTGTTGGTGAAGCAGCAAATATCTTTGCTAAGGGTCTTTTGATGGGAGCGCGTGGAAACTCAGGAGTGATTACCTCACAGTTGTTCCGCGGATTTTCTCAAAGTGTCAAAGATAAGGATGAATTGGATGGTGCAGCTCTTGCGGCAGCCTTCCAAGCAGGGGTTGAAGTAGCCTATAAAGCGGTTATGAAGCCTGTCGAAGGAACGATTTTGACTGTTTCTCGTGGTGCTGCTATTGGTGCCAAGAAAAAGGCAGAATCAACCAATGATGCGGTTGAAGTCATGCGTGCGGCCCTTGAAGGAGCAAAAACTGCCCTTGCTAAAACACCAGATATGCTTCCTGTATTGAAGGAAGTCGGTGTGGTCGACTCAGGTGGTCAAGGTTTGGTCTTCATCTATGAAGGTTTCCTATCAGCTTTGACAGGAGAGTTCATCGCTTCTGAAGAATTTGTGGCGACTCCAGCAACCATGTCCGAAATGATCAACGCAGAGCACCACAAGTCAGTAGCAGGTCATGTGGCAACCGAAGATATCACCTTTGGTTACTGTACAGAAATCATGGTCGCTTGAAACAAGGCCCAACCTATGTGAAAGACTTTGATTACGATGAATTCCGTAACTATTTGAACAATCTTGGGGATTCTCTACTAGTCGTCAACGATGATGAAATCGTCAAAGTCCATGTCCATACTGAAGATCCAGGTCTTGTTATGCAAGAAGGATTGAAATATGGTAGCTTGGTCAAGGTAAAAGTCGATAACATGCGCAACCAGCACGAAGCACAGGTTGAAAAAGAAGAGCGTCAAGCGAAACCAGCTGAAGCAAAAGAATATGCCATCATCGCAGTCGTTGCGGGTGACGGATTAGCGGATATCTTCAAAGCACAAGGTGTGGATTACATCATCTCTGGTGGTCAAACTATGAACCCATCAACAGAAGACTTTGTCAAAGCTGTTGAAGAGTTGAATGCGCGCAATATCATTATCTTGCCAAACAATAAAAACATCTTGATGGCGGCCCAATCCGCAGCAGAAGTCATTGAACAACCTGCAGCTGTCGTAGAGACCAAGACCATCCCTCAAGGATTGACTAGTCTTCTTGCCTTTGATGAGAGCAAGTCTATCGAAGAAAACCATGATCGGATGGCAGCAGCGATTGAAGATGTGGTATCAGGTAGTGTGACGACAGCTGTTCGTGATACAACCATTGATGGCCTTGAAATCCATGAAAACGACAACCTTGGAATGGTAGACGGCAAGATTGTGGTATCCAATCCAGATATGATGGAAACTTTGACAGCCACTTTTGATAAGATGTTGGACGAAGATAGTGAAATTGTCACTATTTATATCGGTGAAGATGGTCAAGAAGCAGTAGCCAATGAGTTGGCCAAAACTTGCTGGCTAAATATGAGGATGTTGAAGTCGAAATTCATCAAGGAAATCAACCAGTCTATCCTTACCTATTCAGTGTTGAATAATCAAAAAATTTCTTATCTAGACAGTAAACGAGCCCGAAAAATGATTTTTGGCTCGTTTTTTTAATAAAATTACCCTCAAGAAAGCGATTAAATGGGTGTTTTTAGACATTTTTTATTTGATATGTTATACTTTAGAAAAAAAGAAATAGGAGAAAAAGCAAATGAAGAGATTAATCTGCTTTTTAGGAGCCCTACTTCTTGTGATGACAGGTTGTGCGACCCAGTCCCAATCTACTGAAACATCGAGTAGCTCAACCCCCGCTTCAACAGAAAAAAGTGAAACAGTTGTAAAAGAAGACATGGAAGAAACTAAGGTTTTATCTGGAGATAAGAATGGAAAGCATCACCGCTATACCATTACATCAAAAGGAGACAAGCTTCAGCAACTGAAAATCGAATTGTTATCGCCCCTTCCGGAAACTATGACTGCAAATTCACATCTCAGTCCTGAAGAAATGACGACCATTATCAATGACGGGTTAAAGAATAATCCTGAGTATCAGGCTGTCAAAGACCTAGAAGGATTCAATATTGAATATCTTGTGACAGCAGAAAAGCAATTAGCAACGACAGTAGTTCTTGATGTTGATAAGATTGATTTAGATAAACTGAAAGAATTATCTTATTTTCAAGATCTGGGAGTTGGAGATCTCAAAGATGTGAAAGCATCTACTCTGATCACAGGTTTAAAACTCCATGGCTTTAAAGAAGAAACGCCAGCACCATAGGTTCGGACTCTTGTCCGGCCTTTTTTATTTTCCATGACATTTGTCATCTCAGCCAGTGACAAAATCATCTAGTATCCTGTTATTCCTTTGGCTATAATATAGTCAGAAAGTAAGAGGAAAGAAAAATGAAACAATGGTTATTTAAGGTGTTTACGTTAACAGTTACTGGAATGGTTGTCTATCTGATCTTTTCAAAGGATGATAGCCTCTATTACCATTTCCCTTGGGAATTATTTGCTGGGATTGGCATCATGAGCTGGGCAGTCCAAGAAGGGCTAAATGGTCAAGGCTGTTAAAAAGGAGATGGAGCAATGAAAAAGAAAATTGAAATTGGATTGGTAGCTGTTCTGTGTCTGCTCCTATGGGCAACTGAGATCATAACAGGCTGGTTTTCCGCCCATTTTCCTAGCTGGTTTTTCCAAACAGTTTGGGGAGTGACTTTGGTCGTCTATGTCATCATTCCAGCTGGCCAAGCCTGGTTGAAAGGAGAATACCATGAGTGTCATTAGAGTAGAAAACTTGAAAAAAAGCATCAAAGGAAAAGAAATTTTAGAAGATCTTTCTTTTGCGGTTGAACAGGGGGATTGTTTGGCCTTGATTGGGCCAAACGGAGCTGGGAAAACAACCTTGATGAATTGCCTCCTGGGAGATAGGAAGGCGACGGCTGGGATCATTGAAGTAGAGGGAAAAGCTCCTGGCCATCCTCAATTAAAGGCTAGTGTCTCTTATCTCCCTCAAGAGAATGCCATCGTGCAAAAGTTAACCGTGCAGGAATTGATCAGTTTCTTTCGCTCCATTTATCCTAATCCCTTAACGATCAATGAAATCGATGATCTACTGCGTTTTAGTCTAGAACAAAAGAAACAGTTGGCCAGTAAGCTGTCTGGTGGGCAAAAACGTCTCCTATCCTTTGTCCTGACCTTGATTGGTCGTCCCAGTCTTCTGTTTTTGGATGAGCCAACGGCTGCCATGGATACGTCCACTCGCCAACGCTTTTGGGAGATTGTCGGGGATTTAAAGGAACAAGGCGTCACTATTGTCTATTCTTCCCATTACATTGAGGAAGTAGAGCATACAGCTGACCGGATCCTGGTCTTGCACCAGGGACGTTTGCTTCGAGATACGACGCCACTAGCTATGAGAAGTGAAGAGGTAGAAAAACATTTTACCCTGCCTTTGCGATACCAAGCTCTAGTGGCAGGGATGGACGGAATTGGTCAAGTGACGGTCAAACCTGATGCCCTTCAAGTTGTGACAGGCGATGCCAATCGTTTGTGGACTCGATTGCAAGAAGAAGGCTGTTCGATCCAAGAGATCGAAGTGACCAATCGAAGTTTATTGGATTCTATTTGAAAATACAAAGGAAGTAGGTAGAGAAGATGAAACGCATGAAAGCTCTTGGCGTGGTTGAGTGGCATTTGACCAGACGCCAAGCCATTTATTATTTATTATCAATAGGGATGCCCACGGCCTTTTATCTCTTCTTTTCGGGGATGTACCAGGACACACCAGGGGCACCCGCTCACTTTATGAGGGATTATCTCCTCTCCATGACGGCTTTTTCCATGATGTCTACGGCTCTATTTTCCTTTCCAACAGTTCTTGAAACCGATCGACTCAATAATTGGCAAAAAGTCTTGCGCCATACCCCGGTATCTATGGTAGAATATTATCTAATAAAGGTTGCGGGTCTCTTTGTAGACTTTCTCCTATCCATTGGGGTCGTCTTTACCGTGGGTCATGTGGTGCGGCATGTGAACATGTCTCTACAGGATTGGGTCTTAGCGGCCTTCCTTCTCATCCTAGGAAGTCTAGCTTTTGTAGCTATCGGTCTGGTCTTGACCTTGCTTCCTTCCAGTCAATTGATGTCGGTTGCGGGCAATCTCCTCTATATGGGACTGGCTGTTATGGGTGGCCTATGGATGCCTATTAGTGTCTTTCCAGAATGGATGCAAGCTATTGGCAAATGCCTGCCAACCTATCAATTGATGGAACTGATCAAGACCTTTTTAAATAAGGGGCAGGTCAATGGCTTGCTAGTCTCTATTTAACCTTGTTTACCTTGGTCTTGTTTACCCTTGTCATCGTCTATCGTCGTCATTCTGAGGTTCGTGCATGATTGAAAAACTCAAGCGTATTCATTATATGTTTTACGCTAGCCTAGTCTTTATGGGATTCCCATTTATCTCTATTTTATTGGGTGAGGTTCCCTACTGGCACTTCTTTTTAGCCCTCTTGTTTATTGCTTCCTATCTAGGAATCTTGATTACTGAAAACAAAAAGCTGATCTGGATTTGTTGGCTGTACCTCCTAGCCTATGTAGCAGGAAATACTCTTTTTATTAACGCCAACTATTTTTGGTTTTATTTCTTCATCAGTAACCTGTTAGTCTATCACTTTGAGATTAGCGATTTTCGCTCTCCTTATCTTTGGACAGTTTTTCTATCGCAATTCCTACTTTTTGGAGTTATCTTTTTCAGACAGAATGCGATGGAGTATGAATGGGTATTTTTAATCATCATTTTCTTCTTTACCCATGCCATGACCTACGGCATGATCCGGATTCGGATGATGGAAGAGTTGAAAGCTGACCATGCCAAGCAAAATTCCCAGATCAATCTCTTGCTGGCAGAAAACGAGCGCCATCGGATTGGACGTGATCTACATGACAGTCTGGGCCACACCTTTGCTATGCTCAGTGTCAAGGCAGACCTGGCTGATCAATTCTTAGCATTGGGTCAGGTTGAGAAGGCGCAGGAGCAAGTGCAAGAGATTCAAGCCATTAGTCAAGAGTCCATGCACCAAGTCCGAGAGATTGTGGAGAACTTGAAGCAGCGAACCCTGGCAAGAGAGTTGGAAACCGTCAAGCAAATGCTAGAAGTGGCGCAAGTCAAAGTGGAGATCCAAAACAATCTCGATACAGCTAGTATCTCGCAGGTCCTAGAGTCTGCTCTGGCCATGGTGTCTCTGGAACTAGCCACCAATATGATCAAACATGCCAAAGCGACGCAAGCCCTTCTCACTTATCGCTCCACCGAAACAGGGGTAGAAATGGTCGCAGAAGACAACGGTATCGGCTTTGATAAGGTCTCGGATAAGGACCTGCACTCGATCCGCGAACGGATTGCCTTGTTGGGAGGAGAGCTGGATATCAGTCATCAATACAAGTCGACCCGGATAGAAATACGGATCCCCTATCAAGAAAGGAAATAAGATGCGCTTATTAGTTGCAGAAGACCAAAGTATGTTGCGCGATGCCCTTGCCAGCTCTTGCTTTTGCAAGAGGATGTAGAAGAAGTCTTGCAGGCTGGAGATGGGCAAGAAGCCATTCGCTTACTCGAAACCCATCCAGTTGATATTGCTATTTTAGATATTGAGATGCCTATCAAAACAGGACTAGAAGTGTTGGAATGGGCCAAAAGTCAACAACCCCAGCTCAAGGTTGTCATCGTTACCACCTTTAAGAGACCGGGTTATTTTGAGCGGGCCCTCAAGGCCGGAGTCGATGCCTATGTTCTAAAAGAGCGACGCATCACGGACTTGATGGCTACTCTTCATACGGTTTTGGCAGGGCAAAAAGAATATTCTCCTGAATTAATGGAGGGAATCCTAACCCATCCCAATCCTCTAAGCTCTCAGGAGCAAGCGGTCCTAAAAGAAGTTGCAAAGGGAGCTTCTAATCAAGAAATTGCTGATTGTTTATTTCTCTCTAACGGAACTATCCGCAATTATATGTCGGCTATTCTGACCAAGTTGAATGCAGAAATCGGACGGAAGCAGCAAAGATAGCCCAAGAAAAGGGTTGGTTATAAGGAAGAAAAGAGAGTGGGACAGAAATCGGTAATTCGTTAGAATTCGATTTCGTCGTCCCACCTCCGCACAGTTGAGTAGGGCTGTAAAAGCTGATGAAATCAGCGTAGTAGAGCCCACTCAACCACTGCGTCTTGCTCGATAATCCAAAGACAATTGAGAGGCTAGGACTTTTGTCCCAGCCTCTTTTTTGATTGGATTGTTCTTTTTTAGGACAACTCTCATTAATCGGATTTGGATAGAAAATTCAGAAAATTTGTGATTTTTACTTGAAAAGTTATTTGAAAAAAGGTATGATAGTAGCATGCTCATTTGATAATCAAAGAAACAGAAAGGAGAGACATGGAGAAAATTACCTTAGAAACTGCTAAGACAGGTTCAGAGCTAGTGTTAGAAACTCTTCGAAACCTTGGAATTGATACCATTTTTGGTTATCCAGGAGGAGCGGTTTTACCCCTCTATGATGCTATTTATAGTTTTAAAGGGATCAAACACATTCTTGGTCGACATGAGCAAGGATGTTTGCATGAAGCTGAAGGCTATGCTAAATCAACTGGGAAGCTAGGTGTGGCCGTCGTCACAAGTGGACCTGGAGCAACCAATGCCATTACTGGGATTGCGGATGCCATGAGTGATAGTGTTCCTCTTCTTGTGTTTACTGGTCAGGTCAACCGTTCTGGGATCGGGAAAGATGCCTTTCAAGAGGCAGATATTGTTGGGATTACCATGCCGATTACCAAGTACAATTACCAAGTACGTGAGACAGCGGATATTCCACGGGTTATCACGGAAGCAGTTCATATTGCGACAACTGGGCGTCCAGGCCCTGTCGTCATTGACCTTCCAAAAGATGTCTCTGCCCTAGAAACTGATTATATTTACAATCCGGCCATTAACATTCCAAGTTACCAGCCGACTATTGAACCAAATGAATTACAGATTAAGAAAATCTTGAAGCAACTTGGCAAGGCTAAGAAACCAGTCCTCTTGGTTGGAGGTGGCGTCAGCTATGCAGAAGCGGCGGACGAATTGGTAACCTTGGCAGAACGCTATCAGATTCCTGTGGTAACTAGTCTTCTAGGACAAGGAACGATTGCGACCAGCCACCCCCTCTTCCTTGGAATGGGTGGGATGCACGGTTCCTTTGCGACTAACATTGCCATGACAGAAGCGGATTTCATGATTAGCATCGGTTGTCGTTTTGATGATCGTCTGACGGGAAATCCAAAGACCTTTGCGAAGAATGCCAAAGTTGCTCACATTGATATTGATCCGGCTGAGATTGGTAAAATCATTGCAGTCGATATTCCAGTCGTTGGCGATGCCAAAAAAGCCTTAAAACAATTGTTAGCAGAGCCAGTGGTTCATAACAATACGGAGAAATGGGTCGAGAAAGTCACCCAAGATAAGAATCGTGTTCGTTCTTATGATAAGAAAGAACGTGTCGTCCAACCTCAAGCGGTTATTGAACGCGTTGGTGAGTTGACCAAGGGGGATGCTATCGTCGTAACAGACGTTGGGCAGCATCAAATGTGGGCAGCTCAGTACTATCCATACCAAAACGAGCGGCAGTTGGTGACTTCTGGTGGATTAGGGACCATGGGATTCGGTGTACCGGCCGCAATAGGGGCTAAGATTGCCAATCCAGATAAAGAAGTCGTTCTCTTTGTTGGGGATGGTGGTTTCCAGATGACCAACCAAGAATTGGCTATCTTGAATGTTTACAAGATTCCGATTAAGGTCATTATGCTCAACAACCACTCTCTCGGGATGGTCCGTCAGTGGCAAGAAGCCTTCTATGATGGACGAACATCAGAGTCTGTCTTTGAAACCTTGCCAGACTTCCAATTGATGGCGCAAGCCTATGGGATTAAGAACTACAAATTTGATAATCCTGAAACGCTTGAGAAGGACTTGGAAGTCATCATGGAAGATGTACCAATGTTTATCGAGATAGATATTTCTCGTAAAGAGCACGTTTTACCAATGGTACCAGCTGGTAAGAGCAATCATGAGATGTTGGGGGTGAAGTTTAATGCGTAGAATGTTAACAGCCAAACTTCAAAACCGGTCGGGAGTTCTGAATCGCTTTACTGGTGTCTTGTCTAGACGCCAAGTCAACATTGAGAGTATCTCGGTAGGGGCGACAGAAAATCCCAATGTGTCACGGATTACTATTATCATTGACGTCGCGTCTCATGATGAAGTGGAACAAATCATCAAGCAACTCAACCGCCAGGTCGATGTGATTCGAGTTCGAGATATTACAGATAAACCTCACCTCGAGCGTGAAGTGATTCTGATCAAGGTCTCAGCGCCTGCAGAGAAACGGGCAGAATTGCTAGCCATTATCCAGCCCTTCCGCGCGACTGTGGTAGACGTGGCTCCAAGCTCCATCACCGTGCAGATGACAGGAAATGCAGAGAAGAACGAAGCTCTCTTGCGTGTCATTCGTCCTTATGGGATTAAGAATGTCGCACGGACGGGTGCAACTGGCTTTACCCGCGATTAAAGCCCACCATTCAAAATAGTTACTACCGCCTAAGAGGCAATAAAAATAGAAAAGAGAGAAAAAAACTATGGCAGTTCAAATGGAATACGAAAAAGATGTAAAAGTAGCAGCACTTGACGGTAAAAAAATCGCCGTGATCGGTTATGGATCACAAGGTCATGCCCATGCTCAAAACTTGCGTGACTCAGGTCATGATGTGATCATCGGTGTACGTCCAGGTAAATCTTTTGATAAAGCGAAAGAAGATGGTTTTGATACTTACACAGTAGCAGAAGCAACTAAATTGGCTGACGTCATCATGATCTTGGCTCCAGACGAAATCCAACAAGAATTGTACGAAGCAGAAATTGCGCCAAACTTGGAAGCTGGAAATGCTGTTGGATTTGCACATGGTTTTAACATCCACTTCGAATTCATCAAAGTTCCTGCAGATGTAGATGTCTTCATGTGTGCGCCTAAAGGACCTGGTCACTTGGTACGTCGTACGTATGAAGAAGGATTTGGTGTTCCTGCACTTTACGCTGTCTACCAAGATGCTACAGGAAATGCTAAAAATATCGCCATGGACTGGTGTAAAGGTGTTGGTTCAGCACGCGTTGGTCTTTTTGGAAACAACTTATAAAGAAGAAACTGAAGAAGATTTGTTTGGTGAACAAGCCGTTCTCTGTGGTGGTTTGACTGCCCTTATCGAAGCAGGTTTCGAAGTCTTGACGGAAGCTGGATACGCTCCAGAATTGGCTTACTTTGAAGTACTTCACGAAATGAAACTCATCGTTGACTTGATCTACGAAGGTGGATTCAAGAAAATGCGTCAATCAATCTCTAACACTGCTGAATACGGTGACTACGTGTCAGGTCCACGTGTGATTACTGAACAAGTGAAAGAAAACATGAAAGCCGTTCTTGCGGATATCCAAAATGGTAAATTCGCCAACGACTTTGTCAACGACTACAAAGCTGGTCGTCCAAAATTGACTGCTTACCGTGAACAAGCGGCTAACCTTGAAATCGAAAAAGTTGGTGCTGAATTGCGTAAAGCAATGCCATTCGTTGGAAAAAATGACGACGACGCCTTTAAAATCTATAACTAATGAGGTGATGGTGAAGTTGGGAGAAATCCCAACTTCTTTTTCATCAATAGCAGAGATGGATTGGAAGGTATTTTCAACCATTTAGCAGCATCTGTATGAAGAGACGTGGCATATCGAACATTTTGGGTGATTTTTCTGAAAATTTGGAAAACACGCTGAAATTTTTGCAGTCTTTTGATATAATTAGATGAAATAAGGAGAAGAAGAGGAAGACCATGATAACATCGAAAGACATCATAAAAGCCCACAAGGTCTTAAAGGGTGTGGTTGTTGAGACTCCCTTAGATTATGATCATTATTTATCCGAAAAGTATGGAGCAAAAATCTATTTAAAGAAGGAAAATGCGCAACGGGTTCGTTCCTTTAAGATTCGTGGAGCCTACTACGCGATTTCACAGTTACATGCGAAAGAAAGAGAGCGAGGAGTAGTCTGTGCCTCGGCGGGTAACCACGCTCAAGGAGTTGCCTACACCTGCCGGGAGATGAAAATCCCAGCGACCATCTTTATGCCGATTACGACACCTCAGCAAAAAATTGGCCAGGTACGTTTCTTTGGTGGAGAGTATGTGACCATCAAATTAGTGGGTGATACCTTTGATGCTTCTTCTAAGGCGGCGCAGGAATATACCGAGCTTAAAAACTGTACCTTTATTGATCCCTTTGATGATGCCAATGTCCAAGCAGGTCAAGGAACTGTAGCCTACGAAATTCTTGAGGAAGCAAAAAAAGAGTCAATTGATTTTGATGCTGTCTTAGTACCAGTTGGTGGGGGAGGCCTCATCGCCGGAGTATCCACCTATATCAAGGAACAAGCTCCTGAGGTCGATGTCATTGGGATTGAAGCAGATGGCGCTCGATCAATGAAGGCAGCTTTTGAAGCCGGTGGTCCAGTCAAACTCAAACAAATTGATAAGTTTGCGGATGGAATTGCTGTTCAAAAGGTGGGGCAACTGACCTATGAAACAACGAAAAAAAATGTTGAGACCTTGATTGGGGTTAATGAAGGATTGATTTCGGAGACCCTCATTGACCTTTATTCGAAACAAGGGCTAGTTGCAGAGCCTGCAGGGGCAGCCAGTGTTGCGGCTTTAGAGGTTTTGAGAGACTACATCAAAGGGAAGACCATTTGCTGTGTGATTTCCGGTGGGAATAATGACATTAACCGAATGCCTGAGATGGAAGAGCGGGCCTTGATTTACGATGGAATCAAGCACTATTTCGTCGTCAATTTCCCGCAACGGCCAGGAGCTCTAAGGGAATTTGTAAATGATATTTTAGGGCCGAATGATGATATTACCCGATTTGAGTACATCAAACGAGCTAGTAAGGGAACAGGTCCGGTTTTGATTGGGATTGCCTTGGCAGATAAGCATGACTATGCAGGTCTGATTAATCGCATTGAACAATTTGACCCGTCCTATATTAACCTCAATGGGAATGAAACCCTTTATAATATGTTGGTTTGATCTTGCCATCTCAAGGGCTTAACTTTATGTTTATGTAAAAAATAAAAAAGGAGAATCAGAAAATGATTTGGATTTTACTATTAGCAATTTTGCTACCGCTTGTCGTTGGTTTTATTGGCTCTCTTTATGTAGTCAAGCAACAATCCGTTGCCATCATCGAGCGTTTCGGTCGCTATCAAAAAATTAGCGAGAGTGGCATTCATATGCGAGCGCCTTTTGGAATTGACAAGATTGCAGCTCGTGTTCAATTGCGTCTCTTGCAGAGTGAGATCGTGGTTGAAACAAAAACTCAGGACAACGTATTCGTTACCATGAATGTTGCGACGCAATACCGAGTGAACGAAAGCAACGTAAAGGATGCCTACTACAAATTGATGCGTCCTGAGGCACAGATCAAATCCTATATTGAAGATGCTTTGCGTTCTTCTGTTCCTAAGTTGACCTTGGATGAATTGTTTGAGAAAAAAGATGAAATCGCCCTTGAAGTTCAAAAACAAGTAGCAGAAGAAATGTCGACCTATGGTTACATTATCGTAAAAACCTTGATTACCAAGGTTGAACCAGATGCTGAAGTCAAGCAATCTATGAACGAGATTAATGCGGCTCAACGGAAACGTGTGGCAGCCCAAGAACTAGCAGAAGCTGATAAGATCAAGATTGTCACAGCAGCCGAAGCAGAAGCTGAAAAAGACCGCCTTCACGGGGTCGGGATTGCCGAGCAACGGAAGGCTATTGTAGATGGATTGGCAGATTCGATCAAAGAATTGAAAGATACGAATGTCAATTTGACAGAAGAGCAGATTATGTCCATTCTTTTGACCAACCAATATTTGGATACTTTGAATAATTTTGCAGAAAAACAAGGAACCAATACCCTCTTCCTACCAGCAAATCCGGACGGGGTAGAGAATATTCGCACCCAAATTCTCTCAGCTTTAAAGGCTAAGTAACAAAATATCTAACTTTTTTAAAATTGTTCGTACTTTCAGCTATAATGGTTGACAAAATATGCAAAAAATTTTATATTAGTATTGGAAATAATAATATAGGAGAAGAATCATGGCTAAATCGAACTTTGAAAAAGTGGAATCAGTTGTTGGTTGGGTACGCGATAAGAAAATCACAGGCTATCGTATCAGTAAGGAAACGAATGCCCGTGAAATGTCTATTATTGCGCTAGCACAGGGGCGTGCAAAGGTGAAAAATATCTCTTTTGAAACAGCTCTTGGCTTAATTGATTTTTATGATAAGAATCATCAAAAATTCGAAGACTAATTTTAAATAGCAAAAAAAGAGGGAAAATAAGATTCCCTCTTTTTTTATATGATAAATTGCTTTATTTAAGGAAAGTACCACTATATAAAGTTATATAAATACCAACATTTTTTAGAAAAGAGCTAGATAAAAAGGCTTACTTAAATAAGCTAAGTTGAAAAAATCCCACACTAGATTTCGATCTGGTGTGGGATTTTTGAGGTTAGCCTAAGAAGCGTTGTAAAAATTCTTTGGTCCGCTCTTCTTTTGGATTGGTAAAGATTTCTTTTGGATCGCCTTGTTCAGCGATAACCCCTTTATCCATAAAGATAACACGACTCGAAACATCTCGTGCAAATTCCATTTCGTGGGTCACCACAATCATGGTTAGCCCTTCTTTTGCTAAGTCTTGCATAATCTTCAGTACTTCTCCGACCATTTCAGGGTCCAGAGCAGAGGTTGGCTCATCAAAGAGAATGGCATCAGGATCCATCGAGAGGGCACGAGCGATGGCCACCCGTTGTTTTTGCCCTCCTGAAAGTTGTTTGGACGAGCCGTCCAATAAGGTTCTCCCATCCCAACTTTCTCTAAATTCGCTTTTGCAATTTTCTCCGCCGTTTCTCTGTCTCGTTTCAGTACAGTTGTCTGAGCGACAATGGTGTTTTCTAAGACATTCAAATTTTCAAATAGATTGAAGCTTTGGAACACCATGCCCAATTTTTCCCGATAGTGGGTGAGATCGTAATCTGGATCGAGAACGTTTTGCCCCCGGTAGAGGATTTCTCCATCAGTCGGCGTTTCTAAGAGATTAATGGAGCGAAGGAAGGTAGATTTCCCGCTACCAGAGCTCCCGATGATGGAGATCACTTCGCCTTTCTCAACAGAAAGAGAGATGTCCTTCAAAACTTCGTTTTGACCGTAGGATTTTTTTAAGTGTTTGATTTCAAGTATTTTTTCTGCCATTATTTCACCTCTTTGACTTGCATTTGATTGGCACCAGTTGTATAGGTATCAGAATCTAAGCGGCGTTCGATGTAACGAAGGATACGGGTGATAGTGAAAGTCAGGATAAAGTAAATAACCGCAATAATAGTAAAGGTTGGGAAGTATTGGTAGTTTTGAGTTGCGACCGTATTTCCTGTAAAGTAGAGTTCAACCACAGAGATAACATTCAAAACCGATGTATCCTTGATGTTGATGACAAATTCATTACCTGTTGCTGGCAAGATATTGCGCACCACCTGAGGAAGAACGATCTTACGCATGGTTTGTCCATGGGTCATCCCCAGAGCGGTAGCTGCTTCAAATTGGCCAGTATCTACTGCTAAGATTCCTCCCCGAACAATCTCACTCATATAAGCCCCTGTATTGATCGAAACAATAAAGATGGCTGCCCAGGTACGATCCAAGGAGATGTTGAAGGCTTGGGCGGAACCGTAGAAAATAACCATGGATTGAACAATCATCGGAGTTCCACGGAAGATTTCAATGTAGACATTGAGGAACCAACCAAAGAATTTTTGCAAGGCAGCCAGAGCCTTGTTTTTAGACGTAGGAGCAGTCCGGAAGACACCGATTAACAAACCGATGATCAAACCAGCGATGGTCCCTGTCATGGAGATAAGGAGGGTCATACCAGTTCCACGTAAGAACTGTGGTCCATTATCTTTCAAAATCTTCATCATTTGGCTGAAGAAAGTCTGCTCATCATCGCTAGCATCACTGGAAGCGGGTTGCTTCTTGATCATATCATCCATGAGTTTGACTTGGTCTTCAGATGAAATCTTAGCTAGTGTAGCATTGACTTGGTCAATTCGACTGTCCCCTTTCTTCATCCCGATAGCGATGGTTGCATCTTCCTCCCCAACTTCAAAACCTTTTTTGAATTGGATCATCTTAAATTTTGAATTAGCGGATTCAGCTGTCAAGGCTTCTGGACGCTCAGAAACATAGCCATCGATAACGCCGGATTCTAAAGCTTGACGCATTTGAGCAAAGTCTCCCATTGCAGTTTCTTGTTTTGCACCCTTGAGTTGGGAGATGAGAGAGTAGAGGTAGACCCCTTGTTGAGAGGTGACCTTTGCATCCTTAAAGTCATCTAGACTAGTGGCATTCGCATAGTTTCCATCTTTGCGAACCAGCATGACCGGCTCACTAGTATAGTAGCTATTAGAGAAGGCGACCTCTTTTTTGCGTTCAGCAGTAGGACTCATCCCAGCGATAATCATATCGATTTTCCCAGAAGTGAGGGCAGGAATTAAACCGTTCCAAGATGTTTTTACAATTAGAGGTTTTTTACCTAGTCCCTCAGCAACCTTTTTGGCGATTTGAACATCGTAGCCGTTGGCATATTGGTTGGTGCCATCAATCTTTACAGCTCCATTTGAATCATCTTCTTGGGTCCAGTTGAAAGGGGCATAAGCAGCCTCCATTCCAATCCGGAGATATTCGTCTGCTTTGACAATGTGGCTCATTCCCAGGCACAAAAGAAGTCCTGTAAAGAGAGCATAAATTATTTTTTTCATGTAGTCTCCTCTTCCTTTATAAATAGTATCATCTTATTGTACAGGAAATTGGTCTACTTTTCAAACCTGATAGCCTTTTCATAGAAAAATGCTATAATAAACAAAAGGAGAGTAGGAAAATGAAAAAAATTCTGTATGTTTTATTTACAATACTAGCCTGTCTGTTTTTTACAGGTCTTGTAAGAGCGGATGGTCCTTCCTATGATATCCGATCTTATCGAGGTACTTTAATTTTGGATACTTGGGACGATGCTACTTATGAAGAGGAATTAGTCTATCATTTTGACGATGATTATAATGGGCAATATGTCACTTTGGGGACTGCTGGGAACATGCCACAAGGTTTCGAGATTTTAACACCACCAGAAGTTCATGTTGCTAATCGAACTTTAAAGAGGGAACCAGAAGTTCAAAATTTAGGAAATGGGTACAGAGTAAAAATATATAATTCAGGAAAAGCAGGAGATACTGTAACCGTCAAGGTCATATGGAAATTAAAAAATCTACTTTATATCCACCAAGATATTCTGTTGTTAAACTGGAAACCCATCAGTGATGGGGATCAAAACGTTGCAAAGGTAGAATTGAAGATTGTTCCAAAATTTGCATCTGCTAAAGCCAGATCAGAATTAAATGTCCATACAGCCTACATGCGTCCTGAAGCAGAGATCAAAAAAGACCAAGCTAGCTATACGGCTACCCTATCCAATTTGAAGAGTAAAGAAACTGTTGAAATTTATGCTTATTGGTTAAAAGCGGATTTGATCTCTAAAGGGGAATCTCCTCGGAATACAGGCTTGATGCGAGAAGAAGAATACCATCAGACCGAAAAGAATATTGTTCAGATGAGAAAGTGGATTAAACTAGTTTGGAAGGTCATTCTTCCAGGAATAATTCTTCTCTTCCTCCTCCTTGCTAACCATTTCCGTAGAAAGTTTAACAAACTGACCTGGTCTGGTGTGACCTATCCGACCGATACACGACTTTATGAGGTACCGGGCGACCTTGCTCCACTAGTAATGGCATCTATTGTTTATTCAGTTGAACTGGATGAGGTCTGTCCGACTAGTAAAGCTGATACTTCTCAAACTTTTTTTCTTTTGAAAAAGTTGGTGCAGGCAACTCTCTTAGATCTGATAGATAGAGGAGCTATCACTTATGAACAGAATGGCAGTCAGACGGTTCTAATCAGAAAAAAACCAGGATTCCCTAGATGATTTTTGAGCGGAATTTTTTGGATATAGCATTTGGAAATAAATTGGAATGCCCAGTTGATCGCCTATTTGAAGAGTTTGAAATCAATGACTCCCTCTATAAAGGTGCTGAGAAGAAGGATGAAGATGAGATTCGTGCACAAGGAAGGCGTATGCAGTACCGGATTGATGCGAGCAGTTGATAGTGTTGCTCAGGATGTTCAAAAAGAAGATTCGAAGTTTTGGTTTGCCGTCTTATTATCGCCCTTTAGCTCCAAAAAGAGGAAGCAACTGGACATAAAGTCATGATCTTTGGTTTCCTAGCTTGGTTTGTCGCCTTGTTAGCAGTCCTAGCTAGCTTTGTCTTTCATCACTTCTCGATCTATTATCTAGTGGCAACGCTCACCTTATGGATTTTTTTCCTGTTGTTTTCAGGGATGGTTACAAAAGAGCTGAGAGAGACGGGGTGGTGAATGCTTTAGGAGCAGAGCAACGGTATTACTGGGATAGTTTTGGCAGAATGCTGAAAGAAATTGCCCATTTAGATGATGCAGAACTTCAATCTCTGGTTCTATGGAATCGCCTTTTAGTTTATGCAGCCTTATTTGGTGTGGCGGATAAAGTCACGAGAGTTATGAAGCTTCGTCAAATTCACCTCGTCAATCCAACATTGGATGCCTTTGTTTATACACCACTTTACAATGATTTGACCCATTCCAGTCAGGCGATGACCGCCTACGGATCGACTGCCTCATCGGCAAGTAACTTTACAGTTTCATCAGGAGGCAGTGGAGGTTTCTCTGGCGGAGGTGGCGGAGGAGGATTTGGTGCTTTCTAAGGGACCGATAAAAGACTATTGAGTTGCTAGATCTTTGGATGTTCAAAGAGGTGAGGTAGAGAGCTGCCTCGCCTTTTGAAACACTTCCTATATTAAAGACATCTGGTTCAATGATTAGAAATGTGATATAATAAAACAAATGTAAGTTTAGGAGAAGAAGATGTTTCTCATTGAATTGATAAAAGCGATTCTTTTTGGGATTGTTGAAGGAATTACGGAATGGCTCCCCATTTCAAGTACAGGGCATTTAATCTTGATTCAAGATTTTGTCCAGTTTAAGGATCAAAACCCTGCCTTTATGGAGATGTTTAATGTCGTTATCCAACTGGGTGCGATTATGGCTGTCGTAGTCATTTATTTTGACAAACTCTATCCGTTTAAGCCGGGAAAATCGAAAAAGGAAGTGCGGCGGACTTGGCAGTTGTGGGCCAAGGTTGCTGTGGCGACCTTACCCTTGCTCTTTGTATTCAAATTAGATGATTGGTTTGAAGCTCATTTTCATAATTCCTTTTCGGTAGCTATTATGCTGATCACTTATGGGTGGGCCTTTATCTACCTCGAAAAGCGAGAGCAAGTAGAACCAGCTGTAACAGAATTGCACAAACTCCCTTATAAGACCGCTCTCTATATTGGTTTGTTCCAAGTCTTGTCACTTTTCCCAGGAACCAGTCGGTCAGGGGCGACCATTGTCGGTGGTTTGGTCAATGGAGTCAGTCGTTCAGTAGTGACAGAATTTACCTTCTATCTGGGAATCCCTGCCATGTTTGGAGCTAGTCTGCTCAAGGTCGTGAAATTCCTTCTAGGAGGGAATGCCTTAACCTTCAGTCAGGGAGCAATCCTATTAGTAGCTATGGGAGTTGCTTTGGGGTCAGTATGATTGCTATCCGTTTCTTGACAGGTTATGTGAAGAGTCATGATTTCACTATCTTTGGGAAATACCGGATTATCCTTGGTGGCCTCTTGTTGGTTTATGCTGTGATCCAGCTCTTTATCTAAGGAATCGATTAGGTGTCTCTTGCTTCCTCAAACTTATCTGTTTGAGGAGGTAGGGATTCCTTTTTGTTTGGGATTTTTTAAAGGGCTGATATTGAGGCCAGATTTTGAAAAATATGGCTCTTTTTAGTATAATAGAAAGACTAGAAGTATGAGGTGCAGTCATGAAGATGAAGCAAATCAGTGATTCAACTATTAAAATCACAATTCAATTAGAAGATTTAGAAGAACGGGGCATGGAAATGGCCGATTTTTTGGTGCCCCAAGAAAAAACAGAAGAATTTTTCTATACCATCTTGGATGAATTAGAAATGCCAGAAAGCTTTTTAGATAGTGGCATGTTAAGTTTTCGTGTAACACCAAAGCCCGATAAACTAGATGTGTTTGTGACCAAATCGAAAATTGATCAACACCTTAATTTTGAAGATTTTTCGGATCTTCCAGATATGGAAGAGTTGTCCCAAATGTCTCCGGACGAGTTTATCAAGACTTTAGAAAAAACAATTTCTGAAAAGAGTAAGGGAGACATAGAGGCAGTTCGTCATTTAGAAGAAGAGGAAGAAGCAGAAGCGACTCACCAACTAGAAGAGGACAAGGCTTTAAATCCTATCGATACACGCTATATTTACTATATCCTACAATTCCCTCATTTGGGAGATGTTGTTCGATTTACCAAAACGGTATCCTATCCAGTAGATACTTCAGAGTTGTATAAGATGGACTCAAACTATTATTTGACAATCCTAATCGATATGGAAGGACGTCATCATGACTATCCTGCTTGGCTGTTAGCGACCATGCGTGAATATGCTGAGGATACAGAAACGACTAGAGCAGTTCTCCAAGAACACGGTCACTTATTGTTAGTATCGGATGCCGTCCAAGAACTTCAAAAGGTTGAGTTAGTATGATTACTTTTCCCTTGCAATTTATCTTAGTTTTAATTGCAACTTTTTTAATTAGCTTAATTCTGACCCCTGTGGTCCGATTATTAGCTTTTAAACTTGATGCTGTAGACTATCCAAATGCTCGTCGCATCAATACAAAACCGATGCCGAGCGCAGGTGGTTTAGCTATCGTCACCTCTTTTACGATAGCGACATTGCTTTTGTTGCCCCTGATTACAAAAGGAAATGAACCTAGTATTTCCTATTTTTCCTACACTTTGCCAGTTGTGGTTGGTGGATGGATCATTGCCTTGACCGGGTTGGTTGATGACATTAAGGAATTATCCCCCCGCTTGAAGATGTTAGGAATCTTTTTAGGTGCTAGTCTCATCTGGGTTTTTACCGATTTTCGCTTGGATGATTTCAAGATTCCCTTCGGAGGTCCTTTGCTCCACTTTGATCCTTGGTTATCCTACATCTTAACAGTGATTTGGATTATCTCTATTACCAATGCAGTTAATCTAATTGATGGCTTGGACGGCTTGGTCAGTGGGGTTTCGATTATTTCTCTGGTAACGATGGGAATTGTCTCTCATTTTTTCCTACCAGTTCCTAATCTTTTTCTAACCATGACTATCTTTGTCTTGGTGATGGCCATTGCAGGTTTCTTTCCTTTTAATTATCACCCGGCTATCCTCTATTTGGGGGATACGGGAGCCTTGTTTATCGGTTTTATGATCTCGGTTCTCTCTCTTCAAGGATTGAAAAATGCGACAGCTGTTGCTGTAGTTACGCCGATGATTATTCTAGGTGTTCCAATTACGGATACCTTGCTAGCGATTGTTCGTCGAACCCTCTCTGGTCAGAAGTTCTATGCACCAGATCGGAATCACTTGCACCATCGCCTACTTTCTTTGGGCTTAACGCATCGTGGGACCGTTTTGGTCATCTATGGAATTTCCATGATTTTTGCTATGATTTCTCTTCTGTTGAATATCTCTACTCGTATTGGTGGTGTTCTGCTTGTTATTGGTTTGGTATTAGGGGTTGAGCTCTTAGCGGAATTGATTGGAGTCCTAGGCCCTCACCATAGTCCGCTCCTCAATTGCTTACGTTATATAGGAAATTCTGCCTATCGAGAGGAAGTTCGACAAAGTAGAAGAAAGAAGACTAAATAAGAACGATTCTAAACACAGAAAAAGCCTTTTAGGCTTTTTTTTGTTATACTAGATAAGACAAAACTCTATAGAAGAAAGGAATACATATGTCAGTATTAGAGATTAAAGATCTTCATGTAGAAATTGAAGGCAAGGAAATTTTAAAAGGTGTGAACTTGACCCTTAAAACAGGAGAAATCGCAGCGATTATGGGTCCTAACGGAACAGGGAAATCAACTCTATCTGCAGCTATCATGGGGAATCCAAACTATGAAGTGACCAAGGGTGAAATTCTATTTGATGGAGTAAATATCCTTGAATTGGAAGTGGATGAGCGTGCTCGCATGGGCCTTTCTTGGCTATGCAATACCCGTCAGAAATTCCAGGAATTACCAATGCTGAATTCCTTCGTGCTGCCATGAATGCTGGAAAAGAAGAGGACGAAAAAATTTCTGTTCGTGATTTCATCACAAAATTGGATGAAAAAATGGAACTTCTCAATATGAAGGAAGAAATGGCAGAGCGTTACTTGAATGAAGGTTTCTCAGGTGGTGAGAAGAAGCGCAATGAAATTCTGCAATTGTTGATGTTGGAACCAAAGTTTGCCCTTCTTGATGAGATTGACTCTGGTTTGGATATCGATGCCCTTAAAGTAGTTTCCAAAGGGGTCAATGAAATGCGTGGCGAAGGTTTTGGTGCCATGATTATTACCCACTACCAACGTCTTTTAAACTATATTACTCCTGATGTGGTTCACGTGATGATGGAAGGTCGTGTCGTCCTTTCAGGTGGTCCTGAACTTGCTGTGCGTTTGGAACGTGAAGGATACGCGAAATTAGCAGAAGAGTTAGGTTACGACTACAAAGAAGAGCTCTAATCTTGTGTCCAAAACTGAACAGGATCTTTGAGGAGGAGTAAATGACCAAAGAAAATATCAAACTTTTTTCAGAAATGCATGCAGAGCCCCAATGGTTGCAGGACTTGCGCCAGAAGGCTTTTGATACGATTGATGACTTAGAACTACCCGTGATTGAACGTGTGAAATTTCATCGTTGGAATCTTGGGGATGGAAGGATAACAGAAAATGAGCCTCTCACTGCTGTGCCAGACTTCACGGCGATTGACAATCAATTAAAATTGGTTCAGCATGGTACCCATACAGTATTTGAACAAATTCCAGTTGACTTGGCTAACCAGGGAGTCATCTTTACAGATTTCCACTCAGCCTTGGAAGAAATTCCGGAGGTCGTAAAAGAATTTTTCATGTCATCCGTTAAATACGATGATGACAAGTTGGCAGCCTACCACACAGCTTATTTCAATAGTGGAGCTGTTCTCTATATTCCAGACAATGTAGAAATTGCGGAGCCAATCGAGGGTGTCTTCTACCAGGATAGTGATAGCGACGTGCCATTTAACAAGCACATCCTGATTATCGCTGGAAAAAACAGTAAGATGAGCTACCTAGAACGCTTAGAATCTCGCGGAGAGGGAAGTGCCAAAGCGACTGCCAATATCACGGTCGAAGTCATTGCCCGTTCGGGAGCGCAAGTGAAGTTTGCTGCGATTGATCGCCTTGGTGAGAATGTCACTGCCTACATTAGTCGTCGTGGGAAACTCGGCAAGGATGCCAGCATTGACTGGGCAATCGGTGTCATGAACGAAGGGAACGTCGTTGCTGACTTTGATAGTGATTTAATAGGAAAAGGTAGTCATGCAGACCTTAAGGTGGTTGCCCTATCTAGTGGACGTCAAGTGCAAGGGATTGATACCCGCGTAACTAACTACGGTTGCAACTCTATTGGAAATATCCTTCAACACGGAGTGATTTAGAGAAAGGGACGCTTACCTTCAATGGGATTGGTCACATTATCAAAGGAGCTAAGGGAGCAGATGCCCAACAAGAAAGCCGTGTGTTAATGCTTTCCGATCAAGCTCGTTCAGATGCCAACCCAATTCTCTTGATCGATGAAAATGATGTGACTGCAGGTCACGCGGCTTCTATCGGTCAGGTGGATCCAGAAGATATGTACTATCTCATGAGTCGCGGCTTGGATCAGGCAACTGCCGAACGCCTAGTAGTTCGTGGTTTCCTTGGATCAGTTATCGTGGAGATTCCAGTCAAGGAAGTTCGTGATGAGATGATTGCGACCATCGAAGAGAAATTGTCAAAACGCTAAGGGGAAGTCGATGTTAGATGTAGAAGCGATTCGCAAGGATTTTCCGATTTTAGATCAGATTGTCAATGATGAGCCTTTGGTTTATCTGGATAATGCTGCGACGACACAAAAACCACTAACAGTTTTAGAAACAATCAATCACTACTATGAGCAGGATAATGCTAATGTTCATCGTGGTGTTCATACCTTGGCTGAGCGGGCGACAGCATCCTATGAAGCCGCACGTGAAACCATTCGTAAGTTCATTAATGCAGGGTCTACCAAAGAAGTGCTCTTTACCAGAGGTACGACGACCAGTCTTAATTGGGTAGCGCGCTTCGCTGAGGAAGTCCTAACAGTGGGAGACCAGGTCTTGATTTCTGTCATGGAGCACCATTCCAATATCATCCCTTGGCAGGAAGCTTGTCGTAAGACTGGAGCTGAGCTCATCTATGTCTATCTCAAGGATGGAGCCTTGGATATGGAAGATTTACGAGCAAAATTGACAGACAAGGTCAAATTTGTCTCGCTAGCTCACGCCTCAAATGTTCTGGGTGTAGTCAATCCGGTCAAGGAAATCACTCAAATGGCTCATGAAGTTGGAGCCATTATGGTGGTGGATGGTGCTCAGTCTACACCGCATATGAAGATTGATGTCCTGGACTTGGATGTGGATTTCTTTACCTTTTCAGGTCATAAGATGGCTGGACCAACTGGGATCGGTGTTCTTTATGGCAAAGAAAAGTATCTGGAGCAAATGTCACCGGTTGAATTTGGTGGTGAGATGATTGATTTTGTCTACGAGCAATCTGCTAGCTGGAAGGAATTGCCTTGGAAATTCGAGGCTGGAACTCCTAATATGGCAGGTGCCATTGGACTAGTCTGCGGCGGTGGATTATCTAGAAAAGATTGGCATGGATGCGATTGAAGCCTATGAACAGGAATTGATAGAATACGTTTTTTTCCAAAATTACAGGCAATTGAAGGTTTGACCATTTACGGTTCACCAGATTTGGCCCAACGTTCAGGTGTCATTGCCTTTAACCTAGCTGATCTTCATCCTCACGATCTTGCAACTGCTCTGGATTATGAAGGTGTAGCAGTTAGAGCAGGCCACCACTGTGCGCAACCTTTACTCCAGTATTTGGAAGTTCCAGCAACAGCTCGCGCTAGTTTTTATATCTACAATACCAAGGCAGATTGCGATAAGTTAGTCGATGCTTTACTAAAGACAAAGGAGTTTTTCAATGGCACTTTCTAAACTAGATAGCCTTTATATGGCAGTGGTAGCAGACCATTCGAAACATCCTCACCATCAAGGAAAGTTAGAAGATGCTGAGCAAATCAGTCTCAATAATCCGACTTGCGGGGACGTGATTAATCTCTCTGTTAAGTTTGATGCAGAGGATCGCTTGGAAGATATCGCTTTTCTTAACTCTGGCTGTACCATTTCAACAGCCTCTGCCAGTATGATGACGGATGCTGTTTTGGGAAAAACTAAGAAAGAAGTCTTAGAACTTGCGACCATCTTTTCTGAAATGGTGCAAGGACAAAAAGATGAGCGTCAAGACCAACTTGGAGATGCGGCCTTCTTATCTGGTGTAGCTAAATTTCCGCAACGAATCAAGTGTGCGACCCTAGCTTGGAATGCTCTGAAAAAAACAATTGAAAATCAAGAAGAAAAATAAGACTAGTTTTGTCAGTCTTATTAATGTAAAGAATGAAGAATGAAAGAAAGGGAATTATGGCTGAAGAAAGAGTAGAACCAAAACCAATTGACCTTGGTGAATACAAATTTGGTTTCCATGATGATGTGGAGCCCATCCTATCGACAGGAAAAGGATTGAACGAAGGTGTCATTCGTGAACTATCTGCTGCCAAGGGCGAACCAGAGTGGATGTTAGAATTTCGATTGAAATCTTACGAAACATTTAAAAAAATGCCCATGCAAACCTGGGGAGCGGACTTGTCAGAGATTGATTTGATGACTTGATCTACTACCAAAAACCATCAGATAAACCAGCCCGTACTTGGGATGAAGTGCCTGAAAAAATTAAGGAAACGTTTGAACGGATTGGTATCCCAGAAGCTGAACGTGCTTACTTGGCCGGAGCAGCTGCTCAGTATGAGTCTGAAGTGGTTTACCATAACATGAAGGAGGAATTCCAAAAGCTCGGAATCATTTTTACGGACACAGATTCAGCTTTGAAGGAATACCCAGACTTGTTTAAACAATACTTTGCTAAATTGGTACCTCCAACAGATAATAAGTTGGCAGCCCTCAACTCAGCTGTTTGGTCAGGTGGAACCTTTATCTATGTACCGAAGGGTGTAAAGGTTGATGTTCCTTTGCAGACCTACTTCCGGATTAACAATGAGAATACAGGTCAGTTTGAACGGACTTTGATTATTGTGGATGAAGGCGCTAGCGTCCACTATGTAGAAGGATGTACAGCACCGACTTATTCAAGCAACAGCTTGCATGCGGCCATTGTCGAAATTTTTGCCTTGGATGGCGCTTATATGCGCTACACGACCATCCAAAACTGGTCAGACAATGTCTATAACTTGGTAACCAAACGTGCTAAGGCTCAAAGGATGCGACAGTTGAATGGATCGATGGAAACCTCGGTGCCAAAACGACCATGAAATACCCATCTGTATATCTAGATGGAGAAGGGGCGCGTGGGACCATGCTTTCTATCGCCTTTGCCAATGCTGGACAACACCAAGACACTGGTGCTAAAATGATCCACAATGCTCCACATACCAGTTCTTCAATCGTCTCAAAATCCATCGCTAAAGGTGGAGGAAAGGTTGACTACCGTGGACAAGTGACCTTCAATAAAGATTCAGCAAAATCAGTCAGTCACATCGAGTGTGATACCATTATCATGGATGACTTATCTGCGTCTGACACCATTCCATTTAATGAAATTCACAATTCACAAGTCGCATTAGAGCACGAAGCTAAGGTCTCAAAAATTTCTGAGGAACAGTTGTATTACCTCATGAGCCGAGGCTTGTCAGAATCTGAGGCAACTGAAATGATCGTCATGGGATTTGTAGAGCCCTTTACTAAAGAACTTCCAATGGAATATGCAGTTGAACTGAATCGATTGATTAGCTACGAAATGGAAGGATCTGTCGGTTAAGGGGATAAAAGGAGAAGCAAATGGGATTCTTTAAAAAATTATTTGCTAATCTTGAAAAAGCGAATAAGGGCGAAATTCCTGCAGAAGAAATTATTCCGCCATTTACAAACAATCTAGCCGAAGAAGCAGATGATAATTGGAGACAAATGGAACAAAATCTCTTGATCAATGCTGTGAAGGCTGTTGGCGGTCCTGACAAAGCGGATCGTGCCTTTATGCTAGTGAATTTTAAACCAGGTCAAGAAACATTTGATTTATATTATCAAGTCGATGGGAAATTGATTTCTTGGCAAGAATTGGATCTAGCACTTGTGGAAAAAATCCGTCTTCAATTATTGCCGCAAGCACCAGCTGTAGCCCGTGCAGTAAATGAAAACTACGAAGAGGCAAATGTGCCAGTAATGGAGTATGCTATGCTTCAATTAGAAACAGCAACCATGGCTTGGTTTGGTCGGAAACTCACGACAGCTTCTAGAGAAGCCAGCCTATCCTTTGAAGAATTGGTAGCAGGTTGGCGTGCGGTGATTGAAGAAGAGATCCAGACTCATCCAATAGACAGTGACACTGCTTTTCCTTATTTCGAAGTTCAATAAATGTTCTATTGGCTGATTCAAATAAACAAAAAAGAGGGTGACCTCTTTTTTGTTTATTTGAATCTATAACTTTTCATTGACATAACGAACAAATTGATTCCACTCAAACTTTCAAAAAGAAACTTTTTTTGAGATATTTTTCCCCGCTTACCATTTCCATGCTAGGAGATTTTCCTTCTATATATCCCTTTCCTATAGGTTCTGGATCAGTATAGGTAAGAGTTCCGACGGAAGTCCCTGCTTTAACAGGGGCTTTGAAAGAAGATCGGCTCTTTTTAAAGGAGACTTTAGCTTCCACTTGGCTTCCTTGTCGCTCAATCACGATAAAATCATCCTTCGCGACGGCCTTGGTGGTTGAATGTTGGCCATCTAATACGGGAGCTTTACTATCGTTGTAACTGTCTCCTTTATTAACAACAAGAGTGGCTACGAAGTTTTGGGCAACGTAGTTCATGAGATTAGCAGTTGCTACAAAACGTGCATAAGGATCTCCGTCAATAGCCTCAACTCCAATGACAACGGTGATCATTCGAATCCCATTTTGGTTAGTGGATGCGACAAATGACATTCCTCCCTTTTCAGAATTCCCAGTTTTTAAACCATCTACCCCAGCTCTATAATTCGGCATGTTTTCTAACATATAGTTGCTACTTTCCAGCTGAATCCCTGCAAATTGGGCATGAGATAGAGAGGTTAATTTGGTGATATCAGGATAGTCTTCTAGGAGGTGTTTTGCAATGACGGCTACATCATAGGCACTTAGTTTATTCTCTCGATTCTTTTTGTTATTTTCTTCCTCACCTTCACCCTCGGTAAAGGACTCATTGAGTCCGCTTGCGTTGACAATTTTTGCATCCGTAATTCCCCACTCTTTGAGCTTTTTTTTTCATTAAGAGAACAAATTTTTCTTCACTGCCAGCAATTTTTTCTGCCAGGGCAATGGCAGCGCTATTCGCATTAGAAACTACTAAGGCAGTCAGTAATTCTTTTACTTTGTAGTTCCGAGCTTCCATAGGGACGTTGCTAATTCCCTCAATGAGGGTGAGTTGGTAGGCTTTATCAGAAATTGCGACGTTATCATTTAGAGAGATTTTTCCTTTTTGAATTGCCTCATAAACAAGATAGATGGTCAGAAGATTGCTGATTCCTCCGACTTCTTTTTTTACATCACTGTTTTTTTCGTAGAGAATTTTCCCTGTTGTCGCATCAATGGCAATAGCCTCTTGAGCACCGACATCAAATGTGTCGGCGAATACGGGAGAGACAATTGTGAGTGAAAAGGTTAAACAAAGAAGTAAACTAATTATTTTTTTCACGATGGCTTCCTTTTTGTTTTATTCCTTTCTATTGTATCATAAAGAATGCTAGTGTTTGTAAAACAATAGTGTTCAAATCTATTATTTTAAAGGAAGTTATTTTCAGGGAGAGGGGGCATTCGAAAGATGGTTGGTAAAAATGACAGAAATAGTGTATAATGGTAGAAAACCTAACATAAGGAGATGGAGATGAAAGCGAAAAAACGTATTATTCTTGCGGGAGTTTCTATGGCTAGTGCTTTGCTTTTAGCAGCTTGTGGTGGCGGAACCAGCAATCAATCAACTTATTCTTTTATTTATTCAACAGATCCAAATACCTTGGACTACATTGCTTCTACTCGAACGACTACATCTGATATTACAAGCAATTTAGTAGATGGCTTATTAGAAAATGACAAGTACGGAAATTTTGTACCAAGTTTAGCAGAAGATTGGACGGTCTCTGAAGATGGCTTGGTTTATACCTATAAATTACGCAAAGATGCAAAATGGTATACCAGTGAAGGAGAAGAATATGGAGCTGTTACAGCTCACGATTTCGTAACAGGGGTTAAACACGCTGTTGAAGTGAAGTCGGAAGGGCTTTTTCTTGATTCAAAAATTCAATCAAGGGCTTAGATGCTTATGCAAAGGGGAAACTAAAGACTTCGATACAGTGGGTGTCAAAGCTCTAGATGATTACACGGTTCAATATACCTTGGAACGTCCAGAAAGCTTTTGGAATTCCAAGACCACATCAGGTGTTCTCTTCCCTGTGAATGCTGACTTTCTCAAAGCTCAAGGAAAAGATTTCGGTTCTTTAAAACCAAGTAGTATCTTGTATAATGGTCCTTATTATTTGAAGAATTTAACTTCTAAATCTGAAATCGAACTGGTTAAATAAAGACTACTACGATGAGAAGAATGTCCATGTCGATAATGTAAAATTGACCTATAGTGATGGATCAGATCCAGAATCAATTATTAAGAAATTTGAAAAAGGACAATATTCCTTTGCCTCAGTTATGCCAAATAGCTCAACTTATAAGAGTGTGAAAAAACAATTTGGCGATAATATTGTCTATGGTATCCAATACGGAACTACCTATTACTTAGGTTTCAACATTGATCGTCAGAAATATGAGCATACTGCTAAAACAACAGATGCTCAAAAATCATCGACTAAACAAGCTATCTTGAATAAAGACTTCCGTCAAGCCATTAACTTTGCATTTGATCGTTTGGCTTATGCTGCTCAAACTTCAGGTGAGGATGCGGCGAGTAAGATTCTTCGTAACACCCTAGTTCCTCCAACTTTTGTTCAAGTGAATGGAGAAGAATTTGGTAAAGTTGTTGAAAAACAATTAGTTTCTTATGGAGATGAGTGGAAGGATACCAATTTAGACGACGCCCAAACAACCCTTTATAATGCAGAAAAAGCCAAGGCGGAGTTTGCAAAAGCGAAAGAACAACTTCAAAAACAAGGAGTTCAGTTCCCAATTCATTTAGATTATGTCGTTAGTCAGACGGACAACAGTCAAGTGCAACAAGCTAGTTCCTTCAAGCAATCCGTAGAAGCTGTCTTGGGAGCTGATAATGTTGTGGTGGATATCCAAAAATTATCCGATGACGATTTTAATAATATCACTTATTTCACTGATACAGCCGCGGATAAGGATTATGATTTAGCTGGTGGAGGTTGGGTTCCAGACTACCAAGACCCATCTACCTATTTAGAAAGTCTTAGTCCAGTAAATGGATCGGTTGTCTATTACCTTGGAGTGGATGCTGGATCGGCTAGTCCTTCAATTGCAGCCGTTGACTTTGGTAAGTATGGTGATCTCTTGAAGGAAGCAGATGCAGAGGTATTGGATCAGGCAAAACGTTACGAAAAATATGCAGTAGCTCAAGCTTGGTTGACAGATAGTTCTCTTATTTTACCAACTGTTTCAAATGGTGGAACTCCGATGCTTCAACGAACAGTTCCATATACTCGTGCAGCTTCATGGGTTGGAACCAAAGGTTCAGGGACCAACTACAAATACTTGGAGCTAACAAAAGATGTTATCAAGGCCAAAGACTATGAAGCAAGCAAAGAAAAGTGGTTGAAAGAAAAGGCTGAGTCTAATCAAAAAGCTCAAGAAGAGTTAAAAAACCACATTGAAAAGCAGAAATAAGTATCTGATAATCTAAACTGAAACTAGGAATAGGAAGAAAATAATTTTTAACAGAAGAGAAGGAAAGTGGAGTTTTTAGGGCTAGAAGTAGCCTAAGCTCCACCTTTTTCCGACTGTTTGAATTGATACTATCTAAGCAAATATTCTGAAAATTTAGTTTACTTTTTTCACCACTTATGCTATAATTTTAACTAAATTCAATTAAAATGGAGACCTACAAATGAAAAAAAGTAAAGTGTTTGCACTTGCGGGTGTATCATTACTAGCAGCAACTTTCCTTGCAGCATGTTCTGGATCAAAAGAAAGCAAGTCTGCATCAGGCGAAGATAAAACGTATGGCTATGTTTATAATGACGATCCAATAACTTTGGATTATACGGTATCTTCAAAAGCTTCGGTTCATGATATTACTACAAACGGTGTAGATGGTTTGTTGGAAAACGACAAATACGGGAACCTTGTTCCATCTATCGCAGAAGATTGGTCTGTTTCTAAAGACGGCTTGACTTATACCTATAAGATCCGTAAGGGAGTTAAATGGTATGATGCTGATGGTGAGGAGCATGGTGAAGTAACAGCTCATGACTTCGTTACTGGATTGAAGCATGCAGCAGACAAAAAGTCAGAAACTCTTCCTTTGGTTCAAGATTCTGTCAAGGGCTTGAAAGACTATGTGGATGGAAAAATCACTGATTTTTCTCAAGTTGGGGTAAAAGCAGTAGATGATTACACACTTGAGTATACCTTGAATCAACCTGAAACTTTCTGGAATTCTAAAACAACCAATGGTGTTCTCATGCCAGTTAACGGTGAATTCTTGAAGAGTAAGGGGGATGATTTTGGTCAACCAGGTGATGTAAAATCGATCCTTTATAACGGACCATTCCTTCTTAAATCTATCACTTCTAAATCAGAGATTACCTTTGAGAAGAATGAAAACTATTGGGATAAAGACAACGTTCACATTAGCAAGATTAAGTTGTCTTATTACGATGGGTCAGACCAGGATTCTTTAGCGCGTGCCTTTAGCGATGGATCATATACCACAGCGCGTCTCTTCCCAGCTAGCTCGAATTTTGCGTCTGTTGAAGCAAAATACAAAGATAATATCTACAACACACAACCTGGTTCTGGTGTAGCAGTCTTTGGTTTCAATATTGACCGTCAAGCTTACAACCATACTTCTAAAACATCAGATGAACAAAAATCATCTACTAAGAAAGCCATCTTAAACAAAAACTTCCGTCAAGCTATCACCTTTGCCTTGAACCGTGAGAACTACTCAGCACAAGTCAATGGTAAAGAATATGCTAAGGCAGCTATTCGTAACATTTACACAGCTCCTGCATTTGTTCAAGTAAATGGTAAAGACTTTGGTGATGTAGTAGCAGACAAGCTACAAACTTATGGAGATCAATGGAGCGGTGTGAATCTTGCAGACGGTCAAAATGGACTCTATAGCAAGGAAAAAGCAAAAGCTCAGTTTGAAAAAGCAAAAGCGGAACTCCAAAAAGAAGGTGTTCAATTCCCAATCCACTTGGATGTTCCGGTTGCACAAAACTCAACAAACTTTGTGTCACGGATGCAATCCTTCAAGCAATCAGTTGAAGATACGCTTGGAAAAGAAAATGTTGTGGTAGATCTTCAGATGATGGACCAAGATGCAGTCTTGAATATCACACTTAACGTGCCATCTGCAGCGGATGCTGACTGGGACCTTCAAGGACTTGTGGGATGGAATCCAGACTATGATGACCCATCTACTTACCTTGATACCTTGCAACCATCTTCTCCAGACCAAACCAAGACTTACCTTGGATTTGCTGGTGGTGTAGATAATGCTTCTGCTAAAGCAGTTGGTTTAGATGAATATGCTAAGTTGCTTGACGATGCAGAAAAAGAAACCCTAGACGTAGTGACGCGTTATGAAAAATTTGCAGCAGCGCAAGCTTGGTTAACAGATAGCGCATTGGTAATTCCAACTATGACAAGCTCTGGTGCAGCTACAGTAGTTTCAAAAGTGGTTCCATTCTCTGGACCTTCCTCACAAACAGGTAATAAAGGATCAATGTATTTCAAATATCTAGAAGTCCAAGATGAACCTGTCACTAAAAAACAATATGACGAAGCACGTGAAAAATGGTTGAAAGAAAAAGCTGAATCAAATAAGAAAGCTCAGCAAGATCTTGAAAAACACGTCAAATAATAACCTTCATCAGAACTTTCTCTAATAGGGGGGAAAGTTCTTTTGAACATTAAAGGAACGGAATATGAAAAAATATATATTTATGCGTATTTTACGTTCGTTGGTGTCGATCTTTTTGGTTACGACATTGACGTATACGATTATTTATACGCTAACCCCAAGAAATTTAATTTTCAAAAACGACCCTAACTACAATAAGATTGCGAAAACAAAAGACTCTAAAATCAATTATGAAAATACAGTCTATGATCGCATGGGGTATATAGAATATCTTGATTCAAAATCTTTGAAAGAAAAAGCAAGCAAGGAAGACTCATCAGTAACAGTAGATCCTACCAAAGAAAACGAAAAAATCTACAAAAAGTACATTTCTAGTCTTGGAAATGGCTGGGTGTTGAAACGTTTCCCTGAAAACAAGGGTTTCTACGCAACTCGTGAAGTTCCTGTTTTTGAACGTGTCATTGGATTTTATGGTAATTTGATTCAAATTGACCATCCAAATGTGGTCAAAGATGCTTCAAATCCAAAACTTGAGCGTTATATTCGAATTGAAAATGATCCTGCTATTGGTTGGTCAGTAGTTGGTTCAGGGACTAAGCATAAATATCTATTGTACTTCAATGGTCAATTCCCGTTCATTCATCAAAATTTTGTATCGTTAAACCTGGGTGAATCATATCCAACTTATTCAAATACACCAGTTCTTCAAGTTATTACCCAAGGACAAGGTACGACTAAGAAGAGTGAAGTAAACTTCCCAACAGGGAAAAAAGAGTCTTCTATCAATATCTACTCACGTACATACAAATCACCAAGCAAGGCAGATGCTCAAGATATCGCCCGCTTTGGTGAAGGCGATGCCTATACAGCAACTTTGAGTAATTATGAAAATCCATCTATGATTGTCAGCTCAGCCATTATCGGTTTGATCGGGATTGCGATTGCCTACTTGATTGCTATTCCTTTAGGATCTTATATGGCTTTGTTGAAGAATACTTGGTTTGATAGTGCATCTACGGCAACTTTAACATTTATGATGTCATTGCCAACGATTGCTTTGGTCTACATCGTTCGCTTGGCGGGCTCTTCTATCGGCTTACCGGATTCCTTCCCAGTGTTAGGGGCTCAGGATTGGCGCTCTTATGTACTGCCTTCTTTGATTTTGGGCCTTTTGAGTGCACCAGGATTGGCAGTTTGGATTCGCCGTTACATGATTGACTTGCATTCTCAAGACTTTGTCCGTTTTGCACGTGCCAAAGGGCTTTCTGAGAAAGAAATTTCACGCAAGCATATTTTCAAAAACGCCATGGTTCCGATCGTTACAGGGATTCCTGTTCAATTGGTCTTGGTTATCTCAGGGGCAACCTTGACAGAAACCGTCTTTGCCTTCCCTGGTATGGGTAAAATGTTGATTGATTCCATCAAGGCATCGAATAATACCATGGTGGTGGGTCTTGTCTTCATCTTTACTGTTCTTGCTGTATTTGGAGCAATGGCTGGTGACATTCTCATGGTTATGGTAGACCCTCGTATCAAATTGACAACTAAGAAAGGAGGCAAATAATGTCTACAATCGATAAAAAGAAATTCCAATTTGTTGAACGTGACGACTTTGCCTCTGAAACAATTGATGCGCCGTCGTACTCCTACTGGAAATCGGTATTTCGCCAATTTTTCAAAAAGAAATCAACCATTTTCATGTTAGCAGTCTTGGTGGGAATTCTCTTGATGAGTTTTGTTTATCCAATGTTTTCAAACTTTGATTACAATGATGTAAGTAAAGTAAATGATTTCACTGCTCGTTTGAATCCCCCAAGTGCCAAAGCTTTCTTTGGTACAGATAACAATGGTAAATCCTTGTTTGATGGAGTTTGGTTTGGTGCCCGCAATTCGATTATCATCTCTTTTATTGCTACCCTGATCAACGTTGTAATTGGTGTAGTGATTGGTGGGATTTGGGGTGTGTCAAAATCAATCGACCGCTTCATGATGGAAGTTTATAACGTTATTTCAAACGTTCCATTCATGTTGATTGTTATTGTCTTGACTTACTCAATCGGTGCTGGTTTCTGGAACTTGATTTTGGCGATGACGGTAACAGGATGGATTGGGATTGCTTATTCTATCCGTGTCCAAATTATGCGTTACCGTGATTTAGAGTACAACTTGGCCAGCCGTACTTTGGGGACTCCAACTCTAAAAATCGTGACAAAAAACATTTTGCCGCAGTTGGTATCTGTTATTGTGACGACAACAACTCAATTGTTGCCAGCCTTTATTTCAACTGAGGCCTTCCTTTCCTTCTTTGGATTGGGATTGCCAATTACAGTTCCAAGTTTAGGTCGTCTGATTTCAGACTACTCACAAAACGTAACAACCAATGCGTATCTTTTCTGGATTCCATTGACAGTTTTAGTCTTGGTATCCTTGTCATTCTATATCGTTGGACAAAACCTTGCAGATGCCAGCGATCCACGTACACATAGATAGGAGGAGTAGGTATGACAAATGATAAAAATGTAATCTTATCTGCTCGCGATATCGTAGTAGAATTTGATGTTCGGGATCGTGTCTTGACAGCTATTCGCAATGTCTCTTTGGACCTTGTTGAAGGTGAGGTCATGGCACTTGTTGGTGAATCAGGTTCAGGTAAATCTGTTTTGACAAAAACCTTCACAGGAATGTTAGAAGACAACGGACGAATTGCCAATGGTAGCATTAATTATCGTGGGCAAGAATTAACAGAACTCAAGTCAAACAAAGACTGGGAAGATATCCGCGGTGCAAAAATTGCAACAATCTTCCAAGATCCAATGACCAGTTTAGACCCGATTAATACAATCGGATCACAAATTACGGAAGTTATTATTAAACACCAAGGTAAGAGTGCCAAAGAAGCCAGAGAAATGGCCATTGATTATATGGAAAAGGTTGGAATCCCAGAAGCGGAACGTCGCTTTGATGAATATCCTTTCCAATATTCAGGTGGGATGCGCCAACGGATCGTTATTGCTATTGCGCTTGCTTGTCGTCCTGATATCTTGATCTGTGATGAGCCTACAACGGCCCTTGACGTAACCATCCAAGCCCAAATCATCGACTTATTGAAATCATTGCAAAAAGAATATAACTTTACAACAATCTTTATTACCCACGACTTAGGTGTGGTAGCAAGTATTGCAGATAAGGTTGCCGTAATGTATGCTGGTGAAATTGTAGAATTTGGTAAAGTAGAAGAAATCTTCTACGATCCAAGACATCCTTATACATGGAGTCTCCTTTCAAGTTTGCCACAATTGTCTACCTCAAAAGGTGATTTATATTCTATCCCAGGGACTCCTCCATCATTGTATTCATCAGTAAAAGGTGATGCCTTTGCTTTGCGCTCTGACTATGCCATGCAAATTGATTTCGAGGAACACCCACCAGTCTTCAATGTTTCGGATACACATTGGGCTAAAACGTGGCTCTTGCATGAAGATGCACCAAAAGTAAACAAACCTGAAATCATTGATAATCTTCATGAAAGATTAGTGCGAAGATGGGATTCACTACAATCAAGGACTAGGAGAAGGAAATGACAGAAAAATTAATAGAAGTTAAAGATCTAGAAATTTCCTTCGGTGAAGGAAGTAAAAAATTTGTAGCTGTAAAGAATGCAAATTTTTTCATCAATAAAGGTGAAACATTCTCTCTTGTTGGTGAGTCAGGTAGTGGGAAGACGACGATTGGTCGTGCAATCATTGGTTTGAATGACACTAGTGCAGGTGATATTCTATATAATGGTAAAAAGATCAATGGGAAGCAATCTCGCAAGGATGAAAATGAATTAATCCGTAAGATTCAAATGATCTTCCAAGACCCGGCAGCGAGTTTGAATGAACGTGCAACAGTCGACTACATAATTTCAGAAGGTTTGTACAATTATCACCTATTCGAAAATGAAGAAGACCGAGTACGTAAAGTAAAAGAGATTATGCATGAAGTGGGGCTTTTAGCAGAGCATTTGACTCGTTATCCTCATGAATTCTCTGGTGGACAACGCCAGCGGATTGGAATTGCTCGTGCCTTAGTCATGGAACCTGAATTCGTCATCGCCGATGAACCAATTTCAGCTTTGGATGTTTCAGTGCGTGCTCAAGTCCTAAACTTGTTGAAGAAATTCCAGAAAGAATTAGGTCTGACCTATCTATTTATTGCCCATGACCTTTCAGTTGTGCGCTTTATCTCAGATCGGATTGCCGTTATCTATAAGGGAGTTATTGTAGAGGTAGCTGAAACGGAAGAATTGTTCAACAATCCAATCCATCCTTATACACAATCTCTCCTGTCTGCAGTTCCTATTCCAGATCCAATTCTAGAACGCAAAAAAGTTCTGAAAGTTTATGATCCTGATCAGCATGATTATTCAACCGACAAACCAGAAATGGTTGAAATCAAGCCTGGACATTACGTTTGGGCAAATAAAGCAGAACAGAAAAAATATAAAGAACTTGTATAATTATAAGAAAACGAGAAGAATACGCTTCTCGTTTTCTATTTTTAAAAAAAGAAAAACTTTTTTTAAAAAAATAGAAAAAAGTTATTGACAAGGAGTTGAGGTCGTGATATACTAATATAGTTGTCGCGCGAGAGCGACAAAGACCTTTGAAAACTGAACAAGACGAACCAATGTGCAGGGCACTATAACTAAGGTTATAGTACTGAACAATGAAAAAAACAATAAA
>BNJS01002098.1_pt1 | contig 41620 bp, 79 predicted proteins | sample 8540461 | NCBI WGS metagenome assembly BNJS01 (sample SAMD00202454, study PRJDB9452) | human saliva metagenome | isolation source: human saliva | place: Japan
TTTCAATAATACCAATATCTGGGTGGCTGGTCAGACCAGACAGTTTCATATTTTTCGTATCTTCTCGCAGTCACTACCTACCGCCAACAGTGACAAAACATCTGTTAAACGCATTGAGCTCAACATTGAATGATCACCTTTTTCACATGATTTGTCTGCGTTACGCTCAAATACTACAGCTCGCGGTTTACGCATACAAACCTTTGTGCCGTTATCGCTGAGTCGACGCATTACAGCTGTCATTACAACGATGTCATTCAGCGCAAAAATATTCATCCCGCAGCGAGCGCCATCGAGAGAGTACGGGCCAAATTATTCATTGAGATAAACAAACATTTGCCATTTAATGCTGTAGGTGCGCATCAATGGTTGCCCAACGTGGTAAACAACATTCACCTCGGCAGCCTCATCACACAAACAAATGGTTTCGTCGCATCATCTTCAAAATAACCTTTTCCCAAAACCAACTTCCCGCACCCTCATCAAGGGTACGGGGGCCCGCGGCCCCACCTTCCACAAGAACACTTTCAGAATTAAGATGTTGGCAGGTTCGAGACTTTGCTGAGCAATCCTGTTTATCACCCGCCTGTTCGCCGCGATAGCAGTTGGTTGCTGGGTTTTGATGATATCGTCATCTCATTCAAATGCATACCTGAGTATTTTCGTCATTTGAAGATGTCAGCGAATTTCATTATTTTGATTACAAAACAGGCCACAACGAATAAAAGGACCAATAAATCAAAATTTGTTGTTTTTAACATAACTACCAGTTACGGCACAACTGTTTTAAATATTTTCGATAGCATGTCATTTTCTAAAATTACACATTCTGCCCAGCAAGCACAGTTGTCATTGGTGCCTGTGAGACCTGCCTGTTCATTTAAGCGTTTTGTACAGCATACAATAGTATTTGCTCAGCCCATCTACTATCAATCATTTTTAGAACACCATCCCGGTATTTAGTGCAGTCTTCAGGCCTCCTTTTGATCCGTCTTGATGGTGTTACTTCCCAGTCCGACCTGAGCAAGGGGTGTTTATTTTTTCATTGTATCTGATTTTCTTCCTTTCAGTCTTTCTGTACCAGCTGATTACCGACAGTTTCGGGTCGAACAGCTGAACTAGCAAAATCAAACCGAGTTACCGATCATTTACTTCTATTACTTCAGCAGCCGGACGTTGACGATATTAAACACCGTCATTAACATCGTTGCCAGACCATACCTCCAGAGCATTCCCCGGCCTTCATCGAAAGCCATTCACAAATTCGGCACAGGTCCGTTTTCGATCCTTCTGAGTTAACAACCAACTGTATCGTTACTTTGTAAAGTCACCGGTCAGCGCCAGTTGGCGAGTTTTGGCTCTCGAACCATAGTCCTCAGAGCCTGCCGTCGTCTTCGTTTATCCCACCCTGAACGATAACCGAATAACCACAGTCCATCGACCGCTGTCATCGCCTGAATCAGTACTGTTGATGGCGCGATCTGTTCATATCCCGTGCAATTACACCCTTGAAAAATAGCCCGGTCAAACGTCGGTCACCAGCCACCGTTTCAGATATCCACAACGATAACACGCATTTTCGATCATCGCGAGCGAATCTGTTAAAACAAACGACAACACCGGCACCACTTTGCTGGTTCAGCCCGTCCCGTTTACCGGGTCACTATTCCTGTTGCTCATCACCTTCGTTATCAATCTTTCAACAGGTCTATTCGTTTGAAAATTATCAGTCGACCCGTCGAATAACCTCAGCCTGCTTTTACAGGTTGCCTGTCCGTCAGCACATGACCAACGTGCCTTTGTAGTTTCTTCCATCACTGATTGGTTCGCGCCGATATCGCCAAACACCGTGGTCGGTGAATCATTGCCTGTTCAATACAGTCGCAGAACGAATGATCATTTCGTAGTAAGAAGACCCCCGGCAGTCTGGTCCCCGTAATTTATCCATTCCGTCACGTAAACAATCGCGAAATGATCTTCGCACAGCTTCAATCGCAACATTATAAGAACGTTCTACGGTTGTCACCAGCATCACTGTCATCTGGACAGGTCCATCTTTGTGCCCATTCACTAGCTCATCATTAAAAACTGTGCATCATCTTCATCGCAGTTCAACGACCGAAGCATTATCACTTTGTGTCATCCAGGTTCGTGTCCTTAGATAAGACCATTTCCAGGTTTTCCCGAAGTTCTCCGACAACAAAATTGGCAACCACCATAACAGAGCTGCATCATCATCAGTCCAATCAGCCAGCTTGCACGCCTGAGCTTGCTTAATCTCCGGCTCATACCGAATAAGTTTCACACCGCGATGAATATTGCTGCTGGCGTGGCGGAATAGACCGTGAATGGATTACTTCGTTTACGTTTTCACGTTTTCCTTCTTTACCGTAAGAACATCAACAGCTGCACGAGCAACAGCAACCTGCAGCCATTGGTCGTTCGCGCATCTCAAAATCCGCCCGCTGGTCGACCTTTAGATAATCCCTTTGAATCACATTTATTGACCGCGCACCAGCCCGATTTTTTCACCACAGCACGTTTTTAGTTAACCGATACGTCACCATCTTCAGAAGACCAGCCCAGAAAGATCACCTTTTGCCTCAGATTTCTCGTTATCGATGGAGGAGGATCGAATTTTTTCACATCTCACGTTGTCGCTTCTTCATTTACATAAATACCTTCATTGTTAATAGAACCAAGACGATTGCAGTATTCCACCATATCATTTGTTAACAGTTGCGCCTTGAGCAGCACCAGCACGCGGTTGCAACCCGTCTCCATACGATTCGCCCTATTGACACAAACGTCATCTCACTGCTTTTAACAGCTCACACTGAAACCAGGCACACTTCAGTAAAGTCATTTAATTGGCCTTAGCACCACCACGAGCCCGGGCCCGTTAATCAGCTCATCCGGACATTCCTGGCTTGATCTCTGCTCACCACGCCTGCCACCACATCTCTGCCCGAGTCATCTGACACATGACAGACAGCGTCAATCATCTGTTAAACGGGTTCCAGTTTCTTTCATACCATTGCTTATTAACCTTTGTATTCCTCAGTATTCACAGCCTGTCGAATGCCGATCGCCAACTCACGGTCCCCCACGAACGATTATCAAAGATTTTTCATCTCGTTTTCCACAGTGAGCCACCTCATATGTCCATAATCATCTGATGGTCAATATACGAACTAGAAAATCCTTTCTCAATTTGTTAACGCCTTTCATATATTTATATTAGCCTTATCTGTTTAGTTTACATTTTTGCCGAGATATTCTTACTTAAAATGATGTTACTATGCTTAGCAGAGTTTTGTTTACTTATTATTGGGCACAAACAGGTTACGAGGACAACATAAGATAAGACATATTTGGGTTTGTTTCAATAACCATCTTCAAAAGATGGCATGGCATATTACATTTCACTCTTTAGAAGATAGGATTGTTAAGAATAAATTTAAATATAATGCTTTTATCTTGTATTTGTCCTCATGAATTACCTGTTTGTACTTGTAATAAAGTACAAACGGTTAAAATTCTCACTAAGAAGCCTATAGTGGCATCAGAACAAGAAATAAAGAATAATCCTCGAGCAAAAAAAGTGCTAAACTTCGTGTGATTAAAAAGATAATATAGATATATGAAGAGGTAGGTTAATGGAACAAAGAAAAAGGATTTTCTAGTTCGTATAATAATTATCAAGTGAATCCTTATAGTGGACATATAAGGAGTAGCTTTCCTGTAGAAAAATAAAGATGAAAAAAATCTTTAATAATCATTTAAAAATTAGGGGATAGAAGTAAAGTTAAGCGATCAACATTCAATGAAAAAAACAGACTAAGGCTGTAGATATGCAAGTCTATAAAAGAAAAAAAGGTTAATAAGACTAATGGTATAGATGGTAAAAAAATCGTGTTCGCAAAAAGGAAACTAAAATTACATTTAAAGCCGTTGATTATTGCGATAGTTCTTGTTGCTATGTCCTTTATCGCTGTGTATCAAAAATTCTCAACTTCAGACTTGGGGATATAGTGTAAGTGAAGCAAGAGAAAAATTAGTGAAAAATACAGAATCAAAAATGAGAGTCTTCATCAGATGAGGGCTGAGTTAACTAATTTAGATCGTATTGAACGCATTGCTAAAGGTGAATTAAATATGACTTTACCGCAGAAGACAATTCTTTATGAACCGAAGTATGAAGCTAATTTTTAAAAAGCAATTAAGGATGTGTTTGTATTATGCGAATAGAACGAAATCGTATAGGATGGGTTATGGCCGCGTGCTTTTTTTAATTGCTTTTTCTTATTTTTTTCAAAAAAATGCTGTATGTACAAGTATTAGCAAATGATAAATATAGTGGAGATGCTTTTACATAATCGTCTTAGAGAAATTCCTATTAAAACCCAATAGAGGAATTATTTATGGTGCAAATGGAGAAGCATTAGCAGTGAGTGTAGAAAAAAATTCGATTTATATCACTCCATCAGTCTTGAAAGAGTCTAAGGAATATGCAAAAATTGTTGAAGATCTTTCTAAGGCTGTGAATCTTTCTAAAGAAGATGTTGAAAAAAATTATCAATGGAAAAACCAAGATTTTTGCTTGGCTAAAAAGGCATGCTGAGAAAGATGAAGTTGAAAAAAATCAAAGATTTAAATTATATGGGTGTAGGATATACGCCAGAGTTCAAAAAGGGATTATCCTAAAGGTCGATTAGCTAGTCAGGTTTTAGGATACGCAGGTGTTGATAATACAGGTTTAGCTGGTATAGAATTGCAATATGATGATGTTCTTACAGGTAAAGAAGGAAAACTTATTGTAGAAACAGATAAACAGGGAAATATTATTCCACAATCTATTCGTGAGTCTATTCCCTCTACACCAGGTAGCAATATTCATCTAACAATTGATGAAACTATTCAGTATATTATGGAGCGAGAGTTAAACAAAGCTCAAACTGTTTACAAAGCTGAAGAAATGATTGGACTGATGATGGATGTTAATACTGCAGAAATACTTGGTATGGTTAGTTTGCCAGATTTTTGATCCCAATAGTTTTTGGAGACTTTGATGAAAAAACCTGGAAAAATTTGAATGTATCTAAAGTTTACGAACCTGGATCAACTTTTAAAGTATTAAGTACTTCAATGTCATTGGAAGATGATACGGTAGAAGTTGATACACAGTTTTTTTGTAATGGAGAGCTACAAGTAGATGGAGAAACTTTAAGATGTTGGACCTATCCAGATGGTAATGGTGCAGAAAAATTTTTAAGCAAGCCATAGAGCGTTCTTGTAATGTTGCAGTGGGAAAAACTGTCCTGGGATTAGGAAAAGATCGTTTTTATGATTATTTACATGGCTTTGGAATGGATAAAGTTACAGGAATAGATTTGCCAGGGGAGTCTTCGCCTATTATACTTTCTAAAAAAATAAGTCAGTTCGTTTAGATCTCGCGGCTATGGGTATTGGACAAACTAATGGTTTCACACCGATACAGATGTTGACAGCGATATCAGCTAGTGTCAATGGTGGAAAATTACTAAAGCCTCACATTGTTAGTCATATTACTGACAGACAAGGTAATATAACTAAAACTTTCAAAACAGAGGTTGTTCGACAGGTCATTTCTGATGAAACTTCAAAGCAGATAATAGATATATTAGAAGGTGTAGTAACTGAAGGTATTGGTAAGGCGGCAAAAGTTCCAGGATATAGAGTTGGCGGTAAAACTGGGACAGGTGAGACAGTTGTAGGTGGAGAGTATACCGAAGGTGTTTATCATTTAAGCTTTGCTGGATTCGCTCCTGTTGAAAATCCAAAATATGCATGTATTATCATTGTGAATCATCCTAAAACTAGTGATAATAGTGGTAATGTTTGTGGGCCTATTTTTTTCAAAAAAATTATGGAAGATACTTTGAGATATAAACAAATTGCACCATCAACCCAAGTTACTAATTCAAATGATAATGTATCAATAGATACTGTAGTTATTCCAGATTTATCATTTCCAAGTGAGATAGAAACTTTAAGACAGACTTTGGCAAATACAGGACTAAATGTAAAAATATGTTGGTTCAGGAAACCAAGCTGTAGCAATACTTCCAACCAGTAACACAAAAAGTAGCGAGGGAAGTACAGTTGAGATTTATTTAACTCAGAAGGATCAAAAACAAGTTACTGTACCAGATTTAACAGGTAAAAACCATTAAAGAGGTAGAGATTATACTAAGAGGGTATGGTCTAATAGCTGATATTAGTGGTAGTGGTTTAGCGTATCGTCAACATCCGACTGCTGGAAGCTTAATAGAAGTAAATAATTCAGTATCAGTTTGGTTTGCTAGTTCAACTGATATTGAAAATATCGAGAAACGCCAAAAAGACAGTACAAGAAGATTTAGAGAAAAAGGAAAAAGAAAATCAAAAAGATACAACTGAAAAACTAAAACTACGGCGAGCGAAGAGTAGCCATAGGGGAAAAACCGACACCCCTTATGGAGTCGGTTTTTTAAGGAGGAAGTATGTACCATAAGACAGTTAAAGAAATTTCAGAAATTTTAGGTTTTTAAATTTTTTTAGGAGATGGAAAGATTATTCCTAAAAATATTGTGATTGATAGTAGATTAGCTGAAGAAGGATCTTTATTCATTGCTTTTTAAAGGTAAAAAAATACTAATGGTATTTATTATATACAAAAACGCTATAGAAAAATGGAGCAAAGGTTATTGTAGCTGAAGATTTTCCTACAGAACTTAATGATAATATTGCTTATATTAAGGCGAATGGTTATGAATTTTTAGAAAAATTGACATATACTATCAGAAAATGGTTTAGCAGTGAAGTTATTGCCATAACTGGTAGTTATGGCAAAAACAAGCACCAAAGATTTACTTTTTGATTTATTAAGTCCCTTTTTATTCGGTTGTAGTAACACATGAAAATCAAAATAATGAATTAGGGGTTCCTTTGACTTTATCTCAAATAACAGAAAAATACTCAAATTGTCATTTTAGAAATGGGGATGACCTCAATTGGAGATATTGATTATCTATCAAAAATTGCTCAACCAACTAAAGCTATCATAACAGCAATTGAGAGGTACATGCTGAACATCTGGGTGATAGAACTAGGATTGCTCAAGCAAAGTCTGAACTTATACCTTATCTTAATTCACAAAGTGTTCTTGTAATAAGAGAACAAGACCATGAATTTTTATTACCTTATTTGAAAGGGTATACAGGAGATTTAATAGTTTTTAGGGAAAAATTGTTATTTTTAAAGATGAAGTACTGACGAATAAGGGGAGTACGTTTGTTTATTGTGATGAGAATACTGAATTGAAGATGTATTTACCACATTTAGGCAGCCATTATATTGAGAATGCACTTCTAGCATTAAATATAGCTAAATATTTTTGATATCTCAATGAATAATTTAGCCCATGCACTTTCTCTCAGTAAAGTACACTCTTCCAACAGGATGGAAACTATTTTTTAAAACAAGATAATATCATTTATAATGATAGCTATAATGCCAATCCAGACTCAATGATAGCAACTTTAAAAGTTTTAGCTATGCATAAACCGCGAAGAACCATAGCTATTTTGGGCGAAATGTATGAACTAGGTCAATATGAAAAAGTGGTCATTATAATGTTGGAAAGATGGTATCGCAGTTGCAGATAGATGTTTTAATCACTGTTGGAAAAATTGGGTAAAATTATTTCTGAAGGTGCAAAAGAGTATAGGAATATCTAGTCTGACTATTTTTTTGAATGTGTAGATGTTATTGAAGCAAGTGAGATCTTTAAAAAAATCTATCAACCCAATACCATAACTTTAGTTAAAGGAAGTAGGGGTATTGCTTTAGAAGAGTTTTGTCATTTGCTTGATGACTTTAAGTTGGAGGGTGTAAATTAGAATGATTTTTTCTCTTATTATTAGTCTAGTTGTCGGCTTACTGATTGGTCATTATATGATTCCAATATTGACAAAAGTTAAATTTGGACAAGAAATAAGACAAGATGGACCTGAAGCCCATCTTTAAAAAAAGAGGTACTCCAACAATGGGAGGTATTCTTTTCTTTTTACTACAAGTGTTGGAATGCTTGTAGGTGGAAAAAGTGATTATGGTGTATGGTTTCTTTTTATTGGCAGCATTTGCTTTTTGGGGCAACTGGTTTATTAGATGATGCATTGAAACTTGTGAAAAAGCGATCAGAAGGATTAACACCTAAGCAAAAAATATTCTTTCAAATTATAACATCTGTAGTTCTAGTATCTTTTGCAACTAAAGTGGTAGGATTAGGTACTAGTATATGGATTCCGATATTTAATAGCAGTATAGATTTAGGAATACTATATTATCCACTGATTGTTTTTATCATGGTTGGAACAACCAACGCCTGTAATCTTACAGACGGAATTGATGGATTGTTAAGTAGTGTTAGCCTAATTGTATTTAGTGGCTATTTTATTATCTCCTATTTGCTGAATTATGAAGTTGCTATGATATTTTCTCTTACGATGATAGGGAGGCCTTTTTGCATTTTCTCTTTTATAATTTTAATCCAGCAAAAGTTTTTATGGGAGATACCGGATCATTTTTATTGGAGGGCAGTAGTAGGTATAACAATTTTTAACAAAAAACAGAATTATTATTATTGCTATTAGGTATGATTTATGCTATAGAAGCTTTTATCTGATATCATACAAGTTATGGTATATAAAAAGACTAAAAAGCGCGTTTTTAAAATGGCGCCGATTCATCATCATTTTGAATTATTAGGATACAGTGAGAAAGGTGTTGTAGCTTTTATTTTCTTTGGCTACACTAGTTTTTTTGTGGTACTTGGATTAGTCACACTTTGGTATTCTGATATTAGTTTTTTTGGTAGATTTACAAGGAGAAAATTATGTACAATAGTTACCTTATCATTGGATCAGCTAGAAGTGGTTTGGCTGCTGCTAAATATTTAATGGCTCTAGGGAAAAAAAGTTTATTTAACCGATATGAATTTGAGTCTTTTATCTCAAGCCATGAATAGTCTACCTAATTTACTAGTTGAAAATTTTTATTTTTGGTAAACAGCCAAAAATATCCAAATTAGTAGAAGCAGTAATTATTAGCCCAGGAATTCCTTTATCTATTTCACCAATAATTGAGGCTGCTAATTTGAATATAACAGTATTGGGTGAAATTGAGTTAGCATTTGAATCTACGGATGCAAAAATTATTGGTATAACTGGTACAAAATGGTAAAACTACAACAACTAGTTTAGTCGGACACTTGATTCAAAAGTCATAATTATCAATCACCTGTTGTGGGAAATATAGGAATTCCTATGATTGAAGTCGCACCCCAGCTTAGTAAAAATGATGTCTTGGTTTGTGAGTTAAGTAGTTTCCAATTAGAGACAATTATAAATTTTTCGATCACATATCGTTTTTATTTTTAAATCTTACTCCTGATCATCTAGATAGACATCATACGCTCGCAAATTATCTTGAAGCTAAGGCTAATATATTAAAAATCAGAGAAAGGAAGATAAACTTATCTTAAATCAAGACGACAGTCTTGTATTTTTCATTAAAAATAGGGCTGTAGGAGAAGTATGGACTATTTCACAATGTAGTGAAGTAGATAGAGGTATTTATCTTAAAGATGATCTGTTAATTTTTGCGAGATGAAAATGATATAGTATTACTTTCAAAAAAATGATTTACAGATAAAAGGAAAACATAATGTAGAAAAATGCAATGGGTGCAGCACTTGTTGCCTATCTTTATGGTGTTTCTATAGAAAAATTATTGAAAGGATGAAGACATTTCAAGGTGTGAGTCATAGAATGGAGTTTGTAGCCAATATAGATAATATTACCTATATTAATGATTCTAAAAGGTACTAATCCAGATGCAACTATTAAAGCACTTGAAAGCTATAATAAACCTATAGTACTTATTTTTAGGTGGGAAAAATAAAGGTAGTGATTTTACGGACTTAATTAAATTAGCCAAGGAAAAATGTCGTCATGTTGTTGTTCTAGGAGAAACAAGGCCACTTATTGTTGACGCTTTAAATAAAATTGGTGATATTGAGTACTCTGAATGTACAAATTTTTGAAGAAAGTGTTCATATTGCAAGGCAACAAGCAAAAAAATGGAGATATCGTTTTATTATCACCTGCTTGTGCAAGTTGGGATATGTTTAAATCCTTTGAAGAACGAGGTGAGCTTTTTAAGAAAGTGGTGAAGGAATTTGAATGATAGTAAAATCACCTCTAAATAATAAGAATCCCTATTATATTAATTTTAAAGAAAATGAAAAACAGTTTGATGGTCGTAGTGGTAGAGTTAGGCGTTCTTTAAATACAAAGAAAAATCTTGATCGAATTGTACAAGAAAGAAAGAAAAAAGCTCTAGAAGATTCTCAAAAATCTTCTGAAATAGAACAAGAAATAAAAATTATAGCACCTACTAGAAGGCGTATTCATACTACTCCTACCATTCAGTTTTTCATCATGGTTGAGAGGTGAAAACTATGGGGTAAAACATAAGGCCGATAGTTTAATATTCTACATAGCCTTATTATTAGTTGCCATTGGTTTTAGTGATGGTTTATTCTTCCAGTAGTTATAAAGCTTTGTTGGAATCAGGAACACCAGCATTATATTTTACAAAAACAATTTAAATTCATGTTAATAGGCTTAGTAGGAATGTGGATAGCATTTAAATTACCTATCGCGTTAACCGAACAGTTTGCGATACATGGGTTTATTCTATCTGTTGGGATGTTACTTGCTGTCATGGCTTTTTGGTAAAAATGTTGATGGTGCAACAAGATGGATAGAGATTGGTGGTACTCAGTTTACTCCATCAGATATTACAAAATTATTTGGGATAATATTTTTGCTCAATTTTTTTAAGAGGTTATAATATGAAGAAAATTTCTGTCAGAGATTACTTCATTGTATTGGTTGTATTTGCTATTCTCCCTGGACTAATTGTTATAGAAGATTTAGGTACAGGTGTAACTTTAGCAGGGGCTCTTTTTGTGATGATGGTACTTTCAGGAGTTCCTGTAAGGTACTTAGGTTGGACTATTGGTGGCGGTATTGGTGCTGTATTACTAGCTATTATAATTGAACCATACCGTGTTAATAGGATTATTGGTTTTATGGATCCTTTTTCAAGTGAAAATATTGCTAGTGGTGGTTGGCAATTAGTACAATCTCTCTATGCATTTTGCTTCTGGTGGACTTTTTTGGAAGTGGATTAGGTAATGGTGGTCAAAAATTATTGTATCTTCCAGCAATGCATACGGATTTTATTTTTTCAGTTTATGCAGAAGAAATGGGCTTTATTGGATCAGTATTTTTATTGCTTTTGTTTGTTGCTTTTGTAATAAGAGGTTTAATGATTGCTAATCAATTACAAAAACTCCTATATGAGTTTAGTAGCAGCAGGACTTACAAGCGTTATAGGGATACAGGCTTTGATTAATATTAGCGTTACAGTAGGTGTCTTTCCAGTCACAGGCATTACTTTTACCATTCATTAGTTATGGAGGCACCTCTCTAATTGTTATGATGACAATTGTTGGCTTTCTTTTAAATTTATCTCAATATACAAAAATAGAAAATAAAAATGATGTAAATAAGAAGACTATTTTTCATTTGCACCATTTTTTTATTTATATTTTCATAGATTCTAAGATAGATTTAAGCTTTTTTTATATACTATGTAAAAACTTCATACAGCAGTATGTATGCTAAAAATTTTAATATTAAAGGGTGTATAAATATGAAAGCTATCCAAAATATTTTTCAACGTGTTGAAAAAAATAATATATCATTCCTGAAAAACAATTTAGTGAATTATCTGTAAACTTTAATAATTAACCCTCAACCCCTTGAAATACAAGGATATTTGCAAAGAGAACGGATTGAATTTACTACCAATTTACTACTTTTTGAGGAAAAAAAGCCTTGATGTGCTGTAAAAAAACTCTTGCAGATAGAAGTATTTTACCACAGATACAAAAGGTATGTTGCAGGGACCAAAATTAAATATGAAATCATAAAAAGCGGTGATCTTTTGCTTCTGTAAAGGAAGTATAAGAACACCGCTTTTTCATGCCCATGTTACGAAGTAGAGGCATATACAGGCTTGAAATACAAGGTTTTCAGAGGGCGGTTTTGACAAAGCAAGGGGAATATACCTTTTTCTTTCAAAAATCGCACTTTAACTGCGTAACAAATAAAAAAATGAAAGGAGTATCAGCATGGCAGCTTTTAAGAAAAAAACAATGGATATATTGTATTTTTACTAACTGCAGATTTAATTTGAACAACAGTAACAAAGCTATATAGTGAGTATTCATTTATAGATTTACATTACTTTTTATGGTGGTTAAGCACCTAAAATATATCCATATGTATATGCTGTCAAAGATTTGACTTGTGTGGTACAATAAAAGTAAATGTTTGTGTCTTATCTGAAGGGAGGGCAAGATTTGAAAGAAAATAATATCATCTTAAATCGGCTCTTTACCCAGAATGTCTTTTTTGATATGGTCAGTGCTAACAATACTATTTATGAAACTGTGATCCAACGATTTGTAAATGACCCAGAGAATAAAGATAACGGAGCCCTGATAAGCGAAGTGTATAAATTTATGTCAAAATCATATCGCAACGAATATTTTTTTATCAAAATACTTTTGCTAAATAAACTTTTTGCTTGGAAAGCATAGCATAAATACTACAACGGCGTTGACACAGGTTCCAATTTGTAAATCGAAAGCCGATTTTATTTTAATTAATGGTAAAAGCCGTCGTATATGAGATAAAGACAGAACTTGATACCTTTGATCGTTTAAATAATCAGTTGCGAGATTATTTCAAGGCTTTTAACTATGTATGTGTTGTCACATCAGAAAACCAATATAATCGCGCTGTGAATATTCTCAAAGATACACCAGTAGGAATTTATGTACTTACTCCAAGGAATACAGTTAGCATGAAATTTCGCAAAGAACCTGTAGAAGATAATTCTCAGCTTGATTATACAGCTATTTTCAAGCTGCTACACAAACATGAGTACGAGAACATATTACTACAATATTTTTGGCAAATTGCCAGACACTACGCAGGTATTCTATTATGATGAATGTTTAAAGCAATTCTCACAGATTCCTATTATTCATGCCCATAATATGACCCTTAAACAGCTTAAAAATGCGGAATCGGATTAAGGTTAGCGAATTTAAAAAAATACCCTACGAATTAAAAATCACTAATATATTTTGCCAAACCATCTACATCTGATTGGCAAACGATCACAGAGTTTCTAAATCAAAAATATGGAGGATAAATTTATGTATTTCCCTGTATGTTCGAGGTCGACAATACGAATTGCTTGCACTACGTGAGTTGGCAACAAACAACCTCTTGAGTAATTTCGTTACACCCATCGTTGAACCTGTAAAACTCTCGCCCACACTTGTGAATATGATGGAGGAATATATTAAGGCCAAAACAACCTATTTCGATTATCCGAAATCCTGTAGTAGGAACATTTATGTCTGACTGGCATGATGTCCAAGATCAGTCAAGAGAGGCAGGGTATAAGCAACGGTTTTCAGAGCAATATGAGGATTCAGTCATAATTAAATCGCTCATAATGCAGAGAAATGCAAAATCTTTTGCTTGATTTATGGTATAATAACGGTGTCAATAAAGCAGATTTGCTTGTTATCAATACCGATCGAGATTATTTGAACCTATATGAAGAAGAATTTGAAACAGTGATTCCTCGTTATGTTTTGATGCCGGATGAAAGCGTATTTAGACGTAAAATACGTCACCACAAAGTTTTACTTGATGACAAGTTTGAGAAGCGAGACAGAAAACGCAGACTACCAAGATATTGAAGATGAGTTCTTTTCTGATGACCATTTATACTACAACGAAGATGGATTCGTTGGCTTTTCAGACTATTCAGTAGTAGGTAATGAGTATCTTGAGGCTGGATTTGCGCCTTATGCGGTAGCTATCCATATAGTGTATTTTGCGCTAGACAGGACTTTGCGTGTTCGACATTTCGTATCGGATTCCAACGAAGATATAACAAATCCTGCGTTGAAATTCTACGAAGCAGTATCAAAATTGGCTGCGTGGTATAATGCCGACCCGCACCCTGTTGAGATTACAGTAGGTCTTCAAACTTTTTACAGCATTACGAACAGCAGTCATATCCTGGTCTTGGAACAGTAAAGAAGCTTTCGCTAATGCATCACCTTGAATTGATGGGTAAATACCTTAGCAAGGAGTAATGCGTATGTTTTGCTGTAGTAATTGTTTTGCAGACGCTGAAATCAAGGCAATCATAGACGGGAATAAAACGATTGGGGATTGCGAATTTTGCGGGAGTAATAATGTCCATTTATACGAAATTGGAACAGACCAGACAATCGCCGAACTCCTTGACGGTCTATTAGATGTTTATACCCCAATATCAGATTTACCCGCTGACTTCCCTCGTGAAAAAACAGACCTATTGAAAAATGTTCTTTGCAGCAATTTGCGAATATTCAATTTGAGACCCGATGTGGCTTATAAGCTTATCACAGCAATATGCACCGACAGATATAAAGAACAGCCAAACTTGTTTTGATAGTCCTGTAGGAATTAAGCAAAGTCAAGATCGCGATTATTTAGAGGAAAATTCCATTCTAAAGAATAACTGTTGGGACGACTTTGTAAAAGGGATAAAGCGTAAGAATCGATTTCACAGCGACTATATCAATACAGACAAGCTGTTCATATTTTTTTACGGTGTGCTGTAGAACCTCATCGTAAGGGCGAAGTAATGTTTCGTTCACGAATATGCCCTAATGAAAAAGGTTTTACGAAAGCGGAAATGGGACCACCTCCTGATAACAAAGCGAAGGGTGGGCGTGTTAATCCAGCAGGTATCAGCATTCTTTATCTTGCGGATTCAATAGAAACGACATTGTACGAAATTCGTGCAGGTGTATATGACTTCGTTTCGGTTGGACGATTCGAGCTTTTAAGGGATATCGAAGTTATCAACCTTGCAAATATTGACCGCATTAGCCCATTTATTGGGATTAATTATGGATTTGACTTTACACAGTATGCTATGAATATTGAGCATCTTAGAATGGTTGCTCAAGAAATAGCAAAAGCCACTGCGGAATGATAATGTGCTTGATTATCTTCCAACGCAGTATATTAGCGACTTCATACGCAGTAAAGGATATGATGGCATAGAGTACAGAAGCACAATGTCTAAAAAAAGGGTACAAATTTAGCAGTGTTTGACCCAAGTATTTTTGAGTGTACTGGCACAAGCATATACGATGTACAGTCGATTTCATATTCTTATATTTCATTATAGCTTATTTTAAGAATTGCAGAGTGGCTATTAATATGGTAGCCATTGTTTTTTTATATCCCTAAATTACTACGAAAGTGGCTAGTTTTTCTCTGCGTTTTGGTCGATATTGACCCCGATTTTTTTGAAGCTCTGCCGTCATTTTCCTTATATCGCTGTAATCTACCTGAATGATATATCCGTCTATCGCCATTTTCTGAAGGTATGCTTCCATGTTACTTGTAGGCACCTGTTTCATTTTTTTCTTCAATCAGGCTGCGTTCTTCTTTTGTAACACGAAATTTAATCTGCACATTTCTTTTCCTGTTATTCATAGGTGAATTTCCTTTCTGCTTTCATAGAGGGTTTGGGATATTTCCCAAGTGTCTGCCCCAGCAGGCTTTAGTCTGCGAGGGTACAAGCAAAACCTCTATCGTCGGAACTGCGGAAAATAAAGATTTTTTTACGGAAAGGGTACCCTTTTCCTATGCTTGCTATTCCACTTATCCCTTAATCTCTACAACAACGAAAAATTCACTTTTTGCCAAAGAGTGTAAAGAAAATGTACTGAATAGGAATTGCAACAAAAAAATTGTAAAAAAACTTGATACGATCATGGTAATACATATTTTTGACGTTTATCGAAAAAAATGATACAATATTAGACAAAAATTGAAAGGAAAAATATGATGAGTATTTACTTGAAAAAAATCATCCCAAGAACAAACTTAGCTCTGTACAAATAAAACCGATGAAACATTGTACAGAGTATAGCATATAAATTGCATTTAAGATTTCATCGGGAAAGCACGAAAGATTAGACTATTAAATTGGTTTTTGTTTTTTTGTGCATTTTCCGATATTATAACTAAAATGTAAAGGGCTATAGACAATGTTTTTGTCTGTAGCCTTTTGTTTATAATTATCAGACAAAAGGCAGATACATTTTGTATTTATGCCTTTTTTTATTGCTGCAAATACAGTGAATAAGACATTCAGAATTGGAGAAATGTTAAATGAATGAAAAATAGAATAAGAATTTTTGAAAGAAGAAAATATAGACAAAGCACTTTTTTTAAGCTGGGGATTCCCATGGTTATTAGTTTGCTGGTAGCAGCCTTATACAATGTTGTAGACACCTACTTTGTGTCAGGACTTGGAAAAGAGGCGGTAGCAGCGGTTTTCAGTTGCTTTCCCTATTCAACTTATATTTTTTTAGGTATAGGACTAACCTTTGGTGCAGGAGCAGGTTCAAATATATCAAGATTACTTGGAGGAAATAATAAAAAAAGAAGCAGATATTGTAGCTACAGTTTCCCTCTTTTCCAGTGCAATTTTAGGAATAATAGCAGCGATTGTACTGTTTGGTTATTTAGATATTGTGTTGAAGTTCATGGGAGCAATTCCATCTATTATGTCTCTCTCTAAGTCCTATGCCGGAATATTTATAATAGGAGGTATTTTTAGGAACAATAAATGTAACGCTTGGTAATTTAGCTGTTGCACAAGGAGCTGCAAAAATTTCTTTGAAAGCTATGATTGTAGGCTCTATCTCAAATATGATTTTAGACCCAATATTTATATTCGTACTAAATTTAGGCGTAAGAGGTGCTGCTATTGCAACACTAATAGCCAGAGTTATAACGAGCATTATGTATGTTATTTACTCATAGGAGATAAAAACCTAATTGAAATAAAAATACCTAATTTCAAACCTACGATTGCAATTTATCAAGAAATACTGAAGATAGGTATTTCAATGCTAATACTTCAACTTTTACAAACCATATCTATAAGCAAAATATCTTATGCAGCTTCTTTTTATGGTGAAGAAGCAATCGCTGCAATGGGCATTGTCTTGCGGATCGTAACGCTTGGAACAAATGTTGTATTTGGATATATGAAGGGGCTACAACCATTAGCTGGTTTCAATTATGGGGTAAAAAAATTATGCAAGAGTGAGAGAGGCTATAAAGGCAAGCATTAAATGGACAAATCTATTTTGTATAGTTTGGACATTAGCAATATATGTGTTTTCCCCAAGTATATTATCCATATTTGGAACCAACAAAGATGTGTTAGGAATAGCAGTTCCAGCATTAAGAGCAGGTGTAATTATGTTTATTACATTTTGGATTTCAATTTACCTACTCTACATTGTATTTATCTATGGGAAAAGTATTAGGCGGAGCATTTCTAAATTCATTAAGGCAAGGAATAATTTTTATACCCATCATTTTTAATATTGCCTAAAAATCATGGGATTGAATGGCGTTATATATGCTCAAGCAATTTCAGATGCTATAACAACAATCATTACAATTCCTTTTGCTATTGGTACTTATAAAAAAATTGAGGTTCTAAATAAAAATGCAAAAATCAATCTATCGTATGCAAAACACATTGGTACAAAAAGAGGTGTCGTTATGTTTTACTTTTCATCAACCAAAAACTTACAGTAAAGCGGATATATTCTATCTCTGGGTTTCTATGCTTGTGTAGATAACCTGTCAAATCATATTCATATAGCTATCTTTTTCATGTCCGTTCCCGGCTGCTCTGTGCAGCCGGGATTTTTGTGCCTGCAAAAACTTTTTTTCAAAAATATTCGCTTTTCTTTGGCAGTTTTCAACTCTGCGTTGTTGAGGGTTTACGAAAGGGAGATTCTACCCGCTTTCGCGGCTGCGAAAGGAGGTGAATACCATGAATGAACCTGAAAGAACCGAATGGCAGATACGCTGCGCATTTAACGGCTTCTGCAAGCGGACATTGAAAAACGAAAGTATCAATGCCCATAAGGAGCTTAGGAAGCGGCAGGCACACGAGATTAACTTTTTCCGACCTGACACTGAAAGAGGAAAATCAGCTTTATACCTGTGAAGATTTCTTTGCGGAGAATAAAGAAGAACAGACCTTTTTCGCAGGCGGAAAAGAATTGAGTGCAAAGCTGATCGCTGACGCAATCCACAACTTGCCGGAAGAAAAAAACGCAGAGCCGTTCTACTCTACTACTTCTTTGATATGAGCGATGCGGAAATTGCAGCACTCTATCAGATTCCGAGAAGTACAGTGCAGTATCGGCGAACCAGCTCATTTGAGCTGTTAAAACACTATTTGGAGAAACATGCTTATGACTACCACGACTGGTAAAACAACCGATGATGAACGCGGCTTGTTGCCTTATCCGGTAATCATAGCCGCAACCAAAGCGAGAGCCGCAGGCAATGAATATTGTCTGCCAGCATTACACAGGCTATATCGCACACCTTTCTATGAGAAAGCTCCGTGACGAACGAGGAAATACCTATTACGGCATAGATAATGATAGTTTTACCACCCGTACCTAAAATGTATATAGGATATCAAAGATTCTCACTCAAAAGGGATAGAGGAGGATATAAGGATTACATTTATGGTTGGTACATGCATTAAATCAAATACAATATATTATCAAGTTCATTCTCTAAATATGGAGCTGCATATAAACAATATCTACAAGAAAGAGGGAAATATTGTGCTTAATGAATTGTTAACAACTTCAGTAACAGCTAGAGAAATTACTATCAAAAAGTTTTTTTCTTATGTATTTTAGTCTCAATTATTTTAGGTATTTTTAGGCGCTGTTATATATAAAAACAACTATTCTAAGCACTTTGTTTTGATATTCTAATAAACAAGAAAAATATAAATAATGACACTGTATCCACTGAAACAACTGCAGATAATAAACAAACACTTAAGGCAAGTGAAGATATTTTTTTATAAATGGTGGAACTTTTAACTTGAACTCTGAAAGTGATGGCTTAAATAGCGATAAAAAAATATAGTTATAAATACTGGGAAGTTAATCATTTCAGCTGGTGATGGTGGTATTCATGCCGAGGAAAAATTTAGTTCTTAGTCAATTTTCAGATGTCTGTATCAAAAAGTAATGAGGGATTGGAAGGAAAAATAGTAACCATTAACTCAGGTAAAATTGAAGTTAATTCTATTGATGATGGTATTAATGCTACGGATGGAAGCGCTGTACAAAAATGATATGTCTGCCCAGGATGGAGTATCAATTAACATAAATGGTGGCAATATATTAGTGCGTGCAAGTGGTGATGGAATAGACTCTAATGGTAATATAAATATTACAGGAGGTAATACGATAATTTATGGTCCAGAAAAATGGTGGTAATGGAAGTATAGATTATTCTGGCAAAGATGTTGTTAGTAAAGGGATTTTATCAGTCTAGGAACTTCAGATATGTATCAAGGATTTGATAAAAATTCTCGTCACAATACTTTAACTTTCTTTTAATTCTATTCAAAACTCTACAGAAAATTAATACTAGTCAATGAAACTGATGAAGTTATTGCAAAAAGTAGTTCTAATAAAAGAAATATCAGGCTGTTTTAATAAGTTCTGAGTCTATTGAAAAAGATAAAACTTATAAATTATATAAAGGTGGGAAATTACAGATGGAAAAATTGTTGAAAGGTGGTACACAACTTTCAACAGTGACAATTGAAAGTATAAATACACAGCAAGTTATTGAGTAATTAGTTAGTATTCTTCATTTAACCAGTAAGAAGAATACTTCATACTGGTTAAATAGTATATGTAAGAGTCTTTTGATATATAATATATAGTTAGTTGATTATCTGATTGTAAATAAAAAGATGAACTTTTTGAGTTACACTTGCTATGATATTTTTAAAGATGCTATACTGCAAGATAGTGAAAAAGGAGGGTTTAAGAATGCATACCTTTTATTTTTAATTTTACAAATTATATGTGCTTTTTGGAGTAATTGCAACTGTTTTTATTGCAGTCTGGCAGAAGTGCCGGTCTTTCAGGAACTATTTCTGGTGGGGCTGAGACTTTTTATGGGTAAAAAGTGGGTTAGACGATCAATTAGCAAAGGCCTCAGCAGTATTTTTCTTTGTTGTTTATGCTACTTACTTTTGTAATCACCATGATTTTATAGGACTAGTTACTAGTCCTATTTTTATTTTTTGGAGGTAAAATGAATACTTTAGTTATTGCAAAGTCATAATTTAGGAAAAGTAAAGGAATTTCAAGATCTATTGTCAGATCTAGATGTGATCGTAAAATCTTTGGAAGATTATCCTGATTTAGCAGAAATTGAAGAAACAGGTCAAACATTTACAGAAAATGCATTATTAAAAAGCAAGGGCTGTTGCTGAATTTACAGGTTATCTTACTTTTAGCAGATGACTCTGGATTAGTTGTACCTTATCTAGATGGCGCTCCTGGTATTTATTCTGCAAGATATGCAGGAATAGAAAAATGATGATAAAAAAATAATTTGAAATTATTATATGAAATGAGGCTTGCTGAAAATAGTGATAGAGATGCACAGTTCGAATGTGCTATAGCTATTTGTGATAAAAAGGCTATCAAAAGACGATGTCGGGGATATTAAAAGGTACAATACTCCATACTCCAAGAGGAAATAATGGTTTTGGTTATGATGCATTATTTTTATATTAAAGAACTTCAAAAACTACAGCAGAATTAACATTAGAAGAAAAATAACATTAGTCATCGTGGAAAAGCTACAAAAGAAGCTATAGAATTTATAAGAAAATATTTTTGACTAAATTTATATTTACTTTGATAATCAAATCAATTATAATAAGCACAGAAAAAAATAAGGAGGTCATCAATATGACATTTGAAAAAGTACAAGAAAGTATTGTAGAAACATTAAATTGTGAAAAGAAAAAAATTACAATGGATGCAAATTTAAGAGACGATTTAGGTGCGGATTCTCTTGATGCCACTGAATTAGCTATGACCTTAGAGACAGAATTTGATATTACTATTGATGAAGAAGATCTTGTAAATTTTAAAAACAGTAGCTGATATCGTAAATTATATTGATAATAAATAAAAAGCCCCTAGGGGCTTTTTATGCAAGGAGCTAAAATTATGAAAAAGAGTTGCTTACCTTATAGAGTTATTTCAGGAATCTAATTTGACAGAGCTATCTTATCAGGGAGACTTCAGTTTAGTTTTTAAAAAGGTAATATAGACATAGATTCAAAACCTTTGAATATAATTAGTCAATCAAAAAAATCTCCTACAAAATTACCTTCTCCATCAGCTAATAATTATGTAACTTCTCCATCTGTAGGTACTTTTTATCAAAGTGCCTCTCCTGATGAAGCACCATTTATAAAAAAATTGGTGATAGCATCATGGTAGGGCAAGTTATTGGAATTATTGAAGCAATGAAGGTGATGACAGAAGTTAAATCAGATCAAGCAGGTAAAGTTACTGATATCTTAGTTAAAAATGGTGAAATGGTTGAATTTGGAAGTAAATTAATTGAGGTAGAACATGTTTTAAAAGAATTCTTATTGCTAACAGAGGAGAAATAGCACTTAGAATTATACGTACTTGTCGAGATATGGGCATTGAAAGTGTACTTGTTTATTCTGATGTCGATAAAGATAGTTTAGCAGTTGCTTTAGCTGATAAAGCAATATGTATTGGTTCAGCTAGCCCTAATGAAAGTTATTTAGATAAGAAAAATAATTACTGCAGCCATTCTGACCAATTCAGAAGCTATTCACCCAGGGTATGGATTTTTAGCGGAAAATAGTGAATTTGCTGCAATGGTTCAAAAAATAACCTCATATTTATTGGTGCTGATGCAAAAGTCATTAAATCTATGGGAGATAAGATATTAGCACGATCAATTATGGAAAAAAAGCTCATGTACCAGTTATACCTGGATCAGATGAAATCAGAGATATTGATTCTTTAAAATTATATGCCAGAGAAATTGGCTATCCTGTTCTTTTTAAAAAGCTTCTCAAGGTGGTGGCGGAAAAGGAATGCGTATCGTTAATGAAGAAAGTGATTTAGAGCGAAGTTTTCTAGATGCTAAGAAAAGAAGCTAAAAATGCTTTTTGGTGATGATACGATTTATATCGAAAAATATATAATAAATGCTAAGCATATTGAGGTGCAAATATTAGCAGATAACTTTGGTAACGTTATACATTTAGGTGAACGTGACTGTTCAATACAAAAACAATCAAAAACTGATAGAAGAAGCACCAGCTAGCACATTATCTTTAAAGATGCAAAAATATGCGTCAAGTAGCATTAGAGGCAACAAAATCTGTAGGGTACGTAGGAGCAGGAACATTTGAGTTCTTGGTTACAGAGGATGCATTTTATTTTATTGAAATGAATGTCAGGATTCAAGTGGAGCATCCAGTAACAGAGATGATTACAGGTGTCGATATCGTTAAGGAACAAATTAGAATTGCATACGGATTAAATTTATCTATAAATAATGATAATTTAAACTTTTTCTGGTCATGCGATAGAATGCAGAATTAATGCACAAAATGTAAAACAAAATTTCTTTCCATCAGTGGGAAAAAAATTAATGATTGCTATTTCCCTCAAGGACCAAATGTAAGAGTGGATAGTGGTATATCTAGAGATAGTGAGATTTTTACCTTATTATGATTCTATGATTGCAAAAAAATAATAGTTCATGGGGCTACTCGTTTGAGGCTATTAAGAGAATGAGACGAGCTTTAGTAGAATTAGTGATAGATGGTATTGAAACAACATCAGATTTAGATTATTTAATATTACACCATCCTGTATTTGTTCTTGGTAAGTATAACACAAAAATTTTTTTAGATTGCTACTTAGATGAAATGATTGAGGTTTTATGAACGGATTATTTAATAAAAAGAGAAAATTTGAAAAACTTTATTTCATTTACGTGAAAAAGAGAAAGTTAGAAAAAAACACAAAAATTACATGTATGTCCCTTATGTGAAGAAAAGTATCTCCCAAGAAGAATTGAGGAACAATGTATTTATTTGCCCTCGTTGTCAAGGTTATTTATCAATGCCTGCATATGCTAGAATAGAAAAATTTATCTGATGAAAAAAAGTTTTAAAGTAATGAAAGAAGAATTAAAGGTCAATAATCCATTAAATTTTTATGGATATGATGATAAATTAGATTTAGCACGAGAGAGAACCGGTTTGAGTGACGCAATTGTTATAGGTACCTGTAAGATAGATGGACACAAAGTTGCATTAGGTGTAATGGATAATCGTTTTTATGATGGCTAGTATGGGAACAGTTGTTGGAGAAAAGCTAACTTATTTAATTGAGTATGCTTCACGAAAAATTTACCTTTGGTTTTTAGTGATTTCTTCAGGTGGGGGCAAGAATGCAAGAAGGTATTTTTTTCTTTGATGCAAATGGCTAAAACTACTCAAGCAATAGAACGTTATAAGCTTGGTAAAAACCCCTATATTGCTTTACTAACTCATCCAACCACAGGAGGGGTTTGGGCCTCATTCGCTTCTATTGCAGATATTACTTTTAGCTGAAAAATAATGCCTTAATAGGTTTTGCAGGTCCCAGAGTTATACAAAAATACTATAGGGGAGATTTTACCCGAAGGATTTCAACGTTCTGAATATCAATTAGAGCATGGAGCTATTGATCAAGTAATTAACAGAGAGGAAGTAAAAATATACTGTCACTCTTATTAAATTTTACATGAAGGAGCTTAAGATGAATGCATATGAAGTTTTAAAAAGAAGCTCGTTCTTCTAAAAACCTACAGCAAAAGATATTATAGAAAAATATTTTTTTGATGAATTTTTTTCTTTTGCTCAGGAGATCGACTATCTGATGATGATAAAGCTATCATTGGTGGCTTTTGGAAGAATTGGACAACATGTGATTACTGTCATAGGTATTAACCGAGATAAAAACTGAAGAGGCAAAAAAACATATCGTTATGGAATGCCAATGCCATCAGGGTATAGAAAAGCAGTCCGCCTTATGAAGCAGGCAGAAAGATTTAATAGGCCAATACTTACATTAATTGATACACCAGGAGCTTTTTCCTGGTGTAAATGCGGAAAAATTCTACTCAAGCAATTGCAATTGCAGAGAGTATTGCTGTTATGAGTCAAATCAAAGTACCAACTATAGGTATTATTATTGGTGAAGGTGGAAGTGGTGGAGCATTGGCACTCGGAGTCGTAGATAAGTTATTTATGTTGGAAAAATTCTATTTATTCAGTTATTTCACCTGAAGCTTGTGCAACAATTCTTTGGAAAGATAAATCGAAAGTAGAGTTAGCGGCTGAAGCTTTACATTTTACGGCAAATGATTTATTTAAATTTAATATATGTGACGGTATTATTGAAGAAAAAAGAGAATGAATTTTATATACATTTATCGGATTTTATTGAAAGTAACATAAGAGTATTGTTAAAAGATGATGTTAATACATTGTTAAAAGAAAGATATAAAAAAATATAGGAGGATAGGTAGTAATGTCGTCATATAAAAACATATGATGAAAAACTTATTAATGATTTTTTGTAGAAATATACAATAGAATTTTTAATTTTAGAAGAAAAAAATGGTTACGTGAACAAAATTTTACAAATTACCATGTCCGAAGCACATATGTTAGTAGCTGTAGGCCAAAGAGAAAAATAAAGCAATGAGCGAAGTGGCTGAAGCAGTTTCCCTTACAAATGGTACTGTTACAACAATGATTAAAAAAATTAGAATCGAAAGGTTATGTTATGAGAACCCGTGATGGTGCAGATAAGAGAATCTTACGTGTTAGGCTAACAGATAAAGGTAAAGAAGTGACTATTATTCATGAAAACTTTCATAAAAAGTTGACAGAAGCAATTTTAAACTCAATCTCTCAAGAAGAAAAAGATAGTATTAACGTCAACCATAGAAAAATTCATCGTTTTTCTGATTTGAGGTAAATATGGGCATAAAAAAATATTAGGAACAGGTAGTGCTATTCCAAAAAAAGAAAGTTGACAATAGTTTTTTTGAAAATTATCTTGATACTAATGATGAATGGATAAGAAAACGAACCGGAATTAAAACACGATTCTTTTTTTGAAAAAAAGATGAAGAATTAGCCGATTCTGTTATTAAGGCAGCAAGTTTAGCAGTTTTAAATTTAGATATTAAAAAAATTAAATTAGTGATTGTTGCAAGTATGTCATCAAGAAATAAAATGCCAATAGAAGCTATAAGAATAAGTAAATCATTGGGATTAAGTGAAAATATTTTCGTATGTGATATGAATGTTGCTTGTACAGGTTTTTATCTCTGCACTTGCCTTAGGGGAAGGATATTTAAAAAGATGGCGAGATAGGTCTGATTATAGGATGCGAAGCCTTATCTAAAAATGATTGACTATAATGATCGCTCAACTTCTATTTTTATTTGGAGATGGTGTTGGAGCTATAACTTTTGAAAAAAACAAATACAGATTTAGTGAAAAATTTTTTTGGACAGAGTTATGATGATCTAGTTCTTTTTGCTCATGAAAAATGATGGCAATCTTATTCATATGGAAGGACAGAAAGTTTTTTTCGATTTGCAACTGAAAAAAATTATAGAAACAATTGAGGAATTATTAAAAAAAGCAAATATTAATAAAGATGATGTTAAACATTTTATTTTTTTCATCAGGCGAATCAAAGAATTTTTCGAATATGTTGCAAAAACATTAGAAATACCATATTCCCGTATTTATCAAAATATAGATCATTATGGTAATACATCTTCAGCAAGCATACCTATATTGTTAGATGAGTGCTTTTCGAAAACATATATTTAACTCTGGAGATAAAAACAATATTACTTGGATTTGGTGGAGGATTAGCTTGGGGAGGAATCTTATTTGAGTGGTAGAAATTTAGCAAAAATTACTAGGAATCAAATATCCATTTATACAAGGTGGAATGGCTCGCATAGCAACTGGAGAGTTTGCTAGCGCTGTATCAAATGCTGGTGGACTTGGACTCATAGGTTCTGGTGCAATGAATAAAGAAAAATTACTAAAAGAAATTGAAATATGTAAATCATTGACAGATAAACCTTTTTGGAGTCAATTTAATGTTGCTGAATCCTCATAAAGAGGATTTGGTTAATGCAATTATTGAAATGCAAGTACCGGTTGTGACCACAGGAGCTGGGAACCCAGGGAAATATATCGAACGTTTTCACGAACATGGAATTAAGGTGATTCCTGTAGTGGCTTTGCCAGCACAAGCTGAACGTTTGAATCGGTATCATGTGGATGCTATTATTTGTGAAGGTAGTGAAGCAGGGGGTCATATAGGTGAGTTAACAACTATGTGTTTAGTGCCTCAAGTAAGAAATGTTGTTGATATTCCAGTAATAGCAGCAGGTGGAATAGGAAGCGCCAGTGCAATGTCTGCTGTTATGGAATTAGGTGCTGATGGTGTTCAAGTGGGAACTATTCTATTAGCAACTAAGGAATGCCCAATACATCAAAAATTATAAAGAAAGAATTCTTAAAAGCAAAAATCTAGTGAAATTACTGTCGTTGGACGTATAAATGGTTTTCCAACTAGATTATTAAAAATGAGATGTCAAGAGCTTATTTAGAAAAAGGAGAAGTCAGGTGCCTCAGCAGAAGAACTTGAAATCTTTTCTCTTGGTAGACTCAAAGAAGCTGTTTTTGGGTGATATTCAAAATGGTGCTTTAATGGCAGGACAAATTGTTGGCATGGTTAACACAGAGAAAAAGTGTTAAAGAGCTCATAGAAGATCTCTTTAAAGATTTAGAAACAATTAGAGGTGCAAGAAAAAAATAAATTGGGAGTTAAATAATGAATGGTAAGCTTTGATAATTTGAGTTTTCCTTTAATTCAAGGTGGTATGGGTGTTGGTATATCACTAAGTGGTTTAGCAGGTGCCGTAGCTAAAGAGGGTTGTATGGGGGTATTATCTTCTGCTTATATTGGTGTTAATCAAAAAGATTTTTGAAAAAGATAGAAGAAAAAGAAAGTATTCAAGCAATTCATATAGAAATTGAAAAAAAGCACGTAAGATTAGTCAAGGAAATGGTTTAATTGGTATAAATATTATGTGTGCTTTGCGTGATTATGAAGCACATGTTAAAGAAAGTTTAGAAAATGGTATTGATGCAATTATTTCTGGTGCCGGCTTACCATTAAAAACTACCTGACTTAGCAAAGGGTTATGACACATTGTTAATTCCTATTGTTTCATCTCAACGTGTGACAAAATTGATATGTGAATATTGGCAAAAAAAGTATAATCGTCTTCCTGATGCAATCATAATTGAAGGAAAAAAAGCAGGAGGACACTTAGGATACAGTTATTCTGAATTAAAACAGATGAATGATGATGATCTCTTACACACACTAAGAGAAGTCAAAAAAATACCTATCACAAGATTCCATAATGAAAGAGATTCCTGTATTTGTAGCTGGTGGAATTACAGATTATGAAGAAGTAGAAATATATCTAAAAAAATGGAGCAAATGGAATACAAGTAGGAACAGCATTTGCAATATCCAAAGAGAGTGATGCTAGTAAGGCATATAAAGAAATTTTTAATAAAAAGCAAAAACTGAAGATACTTTAGTTATTCAAAAGTCCAGTTGGTCTACCGGCAAGAGCAATAAAGACACCTTATCTATACAATAAGATTGCACCAAAAAAATGTATAGGTTGTCTAAAAACTTGCAAAAGGTTTGGACGCAGAATTTTGTTTATCTGAAGCTTTGATAGCCGCAGTAAAAGGTGATCTTGGAAAAGGTGTTTTTACAGGTAGTGAAATTGGAAGGTTTAATGAAAGTCTCAGTGTCAAAGAAATCGTTAAACACTTATTTAAGGAGCGATAATGAGAGCATTAGTTTTCAGTGGACAAGGTAGTCTATATCCTGGAATTGGAAAAGATTTTTACGAACAATTCCCATTTGTTCAGGCAAATTATGATGGAAGTATTTTTAAAAAGAGAAAGTTAAAGCATTAACATTGTATTCTCAAGAAGATTTAAATAAACACTACTTAGGGCAACTAGCACTGGTACAATATTTTTATGTCTGTGGTAGACGTCATTGATTATATGGGAATAAATTATGATACTACTTTTCGGATTAAGTCTGGGAACCTATGGTAGTTTATATGCAACTAAGGCACTTAACCGAGATACCTTTATTTTCTTTAGTTGAAAAGCGTAGCCAAGCTATGGATATTTCTAATGAACAGTGTGATACAGGATTATTAGCAATTCTTGGTGTTTCTATTTTTGATATTATGGAATATATTGAAAATGAAGAAAAAATTTTTGGCTAATGATAATGCAATAGGGCAAGTAGTTGTAGGTGGATCCCTCAAAGATCTAGAAGTATTTAAAGAGAAATTAGGCATTTTAGGAAAAAGTATAGTATTGCCTGTTCGTTCAGCGTTTCACACCCCATATATGCAATTAGCTGAGCAAAAATTTTTCTGAAGCATCTAAAAAAATATAACATTTTCTCCATTTAAGATTCCACTTATTGATAATAGAACAGGAGAATATTTAGAAGAAAATCAAATTACTGAAGCTTTAGCAACACACCTTACTCGACCAGTCTTATTTAGGGAATCTTTATTGTTTGCACATAATTTGGGGGTAACTGAATTTATTGTTATTGATCCAAGAAAAAGCATAGCTTCATTCATAAAAGAAAAACGTTAGGAAAAAGATGAAAAAAATTGTAAAAAAATTAGTCGCGTAGAAGATTTAGAGAAATTAAGGAGCTTATAAAATGAATCAAAAGACTGTTTTTTATTACAGGTGCTACTGGTGATATTGGAGAAGCTATTACACTTAAGTTTGCTCAAGAAGGTTATGCACTCGGACTTCATTATCACAAGAATGAGGAAAAAAGAGATTTTGAAAACAAAATTAGAGCATCTTAATGCAACTTTTTATTTTTATCAAGGTGATTTGAGTCAAGAAGGGGTTGGACAAAAACTTTTAGAAGATTTTTATTACTGAAGTTAAACAAATTGATGTGTAATTAATAATGCTGGCATTACAAAAAGACAGCTATCTTTTAAAAAAATGTCAGAAAATGATTTTATTGATGTCCTTCAAGCGAACTTAGTCTCTGCATGGCGCACATCTAAAGGTGTTGTTAAACAAATGATGAAACAAAAGAAAAAGGCTGTATTATTAATATGAGTTCAATTATAGGTTTAACTGGTAATGTAGCACAATCGAATTATTCTTCAAGTAAATCAGGCATGATTGGTTTAACCAAAAAGTTTAGCAAAAAGAACTCGCTAGCAGAAATATTCGTGTTAATGCCATTGCACCAGGTTTTATAGAAACTCAGATGACAGCTAAATTGCCAGAAGAATATAGAGATAAGTTAAAATCCGAGATACCACTAGGCAGATATGGACAGCCTGAGGATATCGCAAATCTTGTATTATTTTTATCCAGTGACCAAGCAAGCTACATTACTGGACAAGTTATTTCTATAGATGGTGGACTATATAGCTAGGAGGGTAAAATGAAACGTGTTGTGATAACTGGTTTAGGAACCATAAACCCCTTTAGGGCACAATGTTGAAGATACATGGCAGGGGCTTTTTAAGTGGAGTATGTGGCATTGATAAAATTACTAGATATGATACGACAAATCGCAAGGTAACAGTTGCTGCCGAAGTAAAAGATTACTTTGAAGAGAATTATTTTTCTAAAAAAGAAGCAAAACACCTTGATCGTTTCCTACAATTTGCCAACATAGCAGCAAAAGAAGCGTTAAAAAGATAGTGGTTATCAAGGCTTACAAAACCCCTATCGTATTGGTTCTGTAATCGCTTCTGGTATTGGGGGCTTAGGAAACTATTGCTAATGAAAAATAATCGTGTTCACCAAGAAAATAATTATGATCGTGTAACACCATATTTTATTCCTATGTCAATTACTAATATGGCTGCTGCAGATGTTTCTAAATTATTCAATGCAAAAGGCATTTCAGAATCAGTAGCTACAGCTTGTGCTAGCTCTACTAATGCAATTGGTCATGCATTCCGATTAATACGTTCTGGAGAAATGGACATGATGGTTGCAGGAGGTACAGAAGCTACAATTACACCACTTGGAATAGGTGGATTCACAGCAATTAAGGCATTAAGTCAAGAAACAAACCCTTTGAAGGCATCTATACCATTTGACAAAAAGAAATGGTTTTTGTCATGGGTGAAGGTGCTGCTATTCTAGTTTTAGAAGAGTATGAACATGCAAAAAAATAGAGATGCTAAAATTTATGCAGAAATTACTGGATTTGCTTCAACATGTGATGCTTACCATATTACAGCTCCAGATCCATCTGGTGTAGCTGGGATAAAAAGCAATTGAAATGGCATTAGAAATGGCTCATTTGAACCCTAATGAAGTCGATTATATTAATGCTCATGGTACTTCAACGATTTTTAAATGATAAAAGCTGAATGCCTTATCTATAATCAAATATTCGGAAAGAATCAAACAAAACCACTATTAGGTTCTATTAAAGCAAATATTGGGCATCTTTTAGGTGCAGCTGGTGCAATAGAAGCTTTGGCAACAACCCTTAGTATTTATCATAATTCATGTATTCCTCAAATTGGTACTGAAGAATTAGATGAAGATTGTCTATTGGAATTAGCTACGAGAGAGCATAATAGAAACTTGAATCATGCTATTACAAACAATCTTGGTTTTTGGTGGACATAATACAACTTTAGTGCTCAGCAAGGTGATAAATTAATGTTAAATATTAAAGAAATTAAAGAAATCCTACCACATCGATACCCTTTTTTACTTATTGATAAAATTTTATCAATATCAGAGAATCATGTAGTAGGATTAAAAAAAACGTTAGTGCAAAATGAATGGTATTTCGAAGGACATTTTCCTCAAGAACCAGTTATGCCTGGTGTACTTCAAATTGAAGCTTTTAGCTCAAGTAGGTGCAATTGCTATATTAAATGGTAATCGAGGAAAAAAATAGCATATTTAGCTGGTGTTGATAAAGCTAGATTTAAAGGCTCGATATATCCAGGTGATATATTGAAATATCAGTCACCTTAACTCAACGTAAAGGCGCTATCGGAAAAGGTGTTGGAGAAATTAAGGTAGAAGGAAAGAAGGTAATGAGTGCAGAATTAATTTTTTTGCTATAAAATAATTCTAAAGAGACTTAAGTTGATTCGTTAAATTTTCAAATTCATATAAAGTAGCTAGTATGGGCTCAGGTTTTTTCCATATCAACACCAGCAATTTTTTTAGAAGGTTGATAGGATAATCTGAGCCCCCACTTTTTAAGAAAGTGAGATAATTTTCTTTTAGAGCGTATTTCTCACCTAAAAGCAAATTACTAATTGCTATAGCTGCTGATATCCCAGTTGCATATTGATAAACATAATAAGAATTATAAAAATGTGGAATTCTCGCCCATTCACTTAAAAAGGAGATCATCTATCACAAGACTTGTACCATAATATTTTTATATAACATTCTTTATAAATAGATTTTTAGTATATCTGATGTTAGTGGTTCATTAGCTTCTACTTTTTATGAACTTGCCATTCAAAAATCTGCAAAATAAAGTTTGTCTAAAAAAAGGTAGAACGAATATTATCAAGTTGGTTAGCAATTAAATATTTTTTTCGTTTCTGTATCACTACTTTGATTATAAATATGATGAAATAAAAAGTTGTTCATTTACTGTTGAAGCAACCTCAGCAGTAAAAAAATACTATAATCAGAATAAATATAGGGTTGGTATTTCATTGAATAATAACTATGCATAACATGACCCAATTCATGAGCAATAGTAAAAACATCATTTAATGTCCCATTAAAATTTAAAAAGAGAAAAAGGATGGTAACCATATGCATGAATCGCGTAAGCACCTGTATCTTTATATGGCTTTGGATAACGATCAATCCAGCGCTCATTAAATGCCTTTTAGTAAAGTATTCTGATATTTTTATTCCTAGTGGCATGGTAGCGTCAATAACTAATGCTTGGGCTTCTTCAAAGCTGAAAGTATAAGAAACATCCTCGCTTAAAGGGACAAAAAGATCATAAAAATGCAGTTCATTAACTAACATTTCTTTTTTTCTATAGTCAAGATAATTTTTGGAGAATGCTTTTTGTGCGTACTTACTGTATCTAAAAAGATTCGTATAGACTTTAATATCAATTTTATCATAATCAAGTGCTTCATGAAGGGAAGAAAGATACTTTCTAGCTTGTGAAGTGTATGTGTCATTTTTTTACTGAACCATAATAAATACTTGTAAATGTATTAATATGACCATCGTATGCACTAAGCAGATTATTAAAATAATTCTTTTCTAAATTCACGGTCTGGGGATAAAAGTGCTTTAGTATAATTTGTATTATCAGCTCTTACAGGAGCACCTTCTGGTGTAACTATCATTTTTATAGGGAAGGTCATTGATTGTTAAATCATCATATGCTTTTTGAAAAAGAATCTCCTAATGAATTTAGCTTTGTTAGCAATTCTTCTTCTTTTTCACTTAATATATGTGTTTGTGAATCAAATAAATTTTCCATAAAAAAATTGATAAAGTTCTAATTTATTTTCTTGTGTCTTAAACTGTACCCAAGTTTCTAGATTCAATTTTATTAATTGAGGTACAAAAAAAGAAAGATGTTCAGATATAATTGCACCAATTGCATCGCATTTTTTTCATATAAAGCTTTATTATCAAGATTAGACATGTCTTGATCAAAATTCATTTTAGCGTATACAAAACAAGATGTGAGTTTTTATTTCTAATTCTTCTTTAAGTTGAAATGCAGAAAGTAAAGATTGTGCCGAGTTCAAAAAGAATCCCTAATTTCATGTAATTTAAAAGAAATACCTAAAGCATCATTTAATACGTTTTCACATATTTGATTGGACTCAAAAAAATATCTTTGAGATTCCAACTATCTTTAATGTTATTGATCATTGTATATTTTTCTCCTTTTAAAGCATTTAATAATTTATAAATTGGAACTTTTTCTAAAGGATCGATAAGATAGGGATTTATTTCACATAAAGGTTCTAATACAAATAATCTATAGTTACGGTAGGGATGAGGTATTGCTAATGTATCTGTATATAATATTTCTTCATCATAAAATATAATATCCAAATCAATTATTCGAGGTCCCCATTTTTTTCTGTTTTTTTCTCTACCTAAATTAGACTCTATTTCCTTCAATTTTGAAAGAAGTGCTTCAGGAGAATAGAGTGTTTTTTTAAATGTAGTGCCATATTTAAGAAATCATTTTGATCGATTTTTTTCCCCATGGTTTGGTCTTTTTAAGAGAACTGATTTTTGTGAAGACGAATTTTTAGAATCTTGAGATATTTTTTCAATTGCTAGATTAATATTTTTTTAGAATCTCCAAGATTGGAACCAATACTAAGATAAACATCATGCCATTTTTTTCTTTCATCGATACAACTATTTTTATCAAAAGAAAAATGGAATTGGAGCATGAGGTTTAGCAATTGAAAAGCTCAATCGTATTGATAGACAAAAAAATTTGTCATTAGATGAACAATTAACTCTGATACACAAGTTTCTAAAAGAGAAAACTGATTATTTTTTTAAGAAAAGATGCTATTTCTTCGATAAAGGTAGCATAATTCAATGTTTTTTGTTAAATCATCTTGAATGTTAGAAAATTTTTGTATCAATTTGAATATTAGCATCAATTTCAAATAACTGTCCTAAAGAATTCTCCTCTTCAAAAAAACACCATGATAAGCATAAATTTGTAATTTAGTAAATGAAATCGTCTCCTGCATTTTTTTATCCTTTCAATTTCTTGCCAAAGTTTTTAAAAGCCAACTTATTTTTGTTTGACATTGTGTACTCTAAAAATACGTGCCCCTTTTTCATAAGCGTATAATGTACTAGCTGTGGTTCCTGATATCACGTTGCTCTAAAGTCTCACCAACAATATTTTTTTAATAAAGCGTTTTCTAGAACTTGCATATAAAACAGGAAAAACCTAGATTGACTAGAGCATCAAGGTGTTTGGTTACATACATATCTTTATTTTGAGATTTTTGAAAGCCAATGCCAGGATCTAATATAATTTTTTTCTTCATTAATACCAATGCTTCTAATAAACGTTTTTTTATATCATCAAGAAAAGAATCAAAAAATCTTTTTTTCGTATACAGGTTTAATGCGATTATGCATTAAACAAATTGGTAAATTATATTCTTTAGCTAAATAACCAACCTTATTATCATATAGAAGTCCCCAAATATCATTTATGAGATCTATTCCGAATGAATAGCTGCCAAAACAGTTTCCGATCTATAGGCATCGATAGAAAGAGGAGTATTAAAATTTTTCTTTAATTTTTTTCTATTACAGGTATTACGCGATTGATTTCTTCTTCAACTGATATTTGTTGATGACCTGGTCTTGTAGATTCTCCTCCAATATCTATAATATCAGCACCATCTGATATTAGCTCTTCAGTTCTCCTTAGCGCATCATCAAGTTTTTAAATACTGTCCCCCATCTGAAAAAGAGTCTGGTGTTACATTCAAAATTCCCATAATATATGCATTCTCTTGAAAATTGAAATCTTTACATCCTATTTTTCATAATACTACCCTCTATAAAATTTATAAGCCCATAAGTTTTTAATGTATCAGATCTTAAACTATCATTAGCTTTAAACTCACCTAAAGCAACCATATGCTTAGTAATAGTTCCAGAACTTTTCACACCACGCATAGACATACACATATGTTCAGCTTCGCTAACCACTAATACGCCTGTTGCTTGTAAGTTAGAAAATAAGGCTGATGCAATTTGAAATGTCATTTGTTCTTGAAGCTGTAAGCGTTTAGAAAAATTTCCACAGTTCGAGGTATTTTGCTTAATCCTACAACTTGATTTTTGTGGTAGATAAGCAACATGGACTTTTCCAAAAAATGGCAAAAGATGGTGTTCACAAAGAGAATAAAACATAATATCCTTTTCAATTAAGACACCTGAACTTTCTACTTCAAACTTAGTCTTTAAATGAAAATCTTCCTGCATTTTATAACCATTTAATATTTCTTTGTACATATTTGCAACACGTTTAGGTGTATCTAATAAACCTGGTCGTTCTGGATTTTTCGCCAATAGCTTCTGAGTAACATGTAAGTTGCTTTTTCAATTTTTTTCGAGATTCATTTTTCCTCCATAATGATGTTTCTAGATTTTTCTAAGTGTGATAAGGATCCTAAAATGGTAATAACTGTATTTCTATGGATATTAGCATGCTGTAATGAGAGAGTAATTGCACCACGTAAGGACAGCTCCAGAAAAAGCTTATTTGTTGGAATAATATTTTTTTCGCAAGATTATAAAGATTTTTTTGCGGATAAAGAACGTTCATTATAAATTGATGTACAGATGATTTCGTTAGGAAAAAGTAGATAATTGTTTTTAAAAATAGATTTCACATCTTTATCTGCATAGACATGTAATATAAAAAAATATGATAGGCCTTTTTATGCCTATTGTTAAGGTTATTTAATAATACAGAAACACTATCCTCATTATGTGCACCATCTAAGTAAACGATAGGATTATCCATAATCTGTTCAAATCTACCTTTCCATACGACACTTTTTTTAGCCCATTTAAAATAGCTTTTATCGTCTATACTATACCCTTCTTTACGTAATTGAAATAGGGTCATAAGTGCAACAAAACCATTTTTTTACTTGATGAGTACCATGTAGACCAAGATTATAATTTTTGATTGTAATAAGAAAAGCTAGTTAATGTTAAAGTAGAGGTATCTTGAATATTACTAAAGTTTACAATCTGTAAAGGAGCCTCGAGTTCTTTTGCTTTTATCAATGAAAATAGTATTTAATTCACCATTATCATATAAAAATTACAGGGCGTTGATGTTTTATAATACCTGCTTTTTTCTTTTGCTATTTTTCGAGGCGTATCACCTAATATATTTAGGTGATCCTTACTAATAGATGTAATAATAGTAATTAACGGAGAAGAAATTGCATTGGTAGCATCTAGTCTTCCACCTAATCCTGTCTCTTGAATCATAAAGTCAGCATTAAAGTATTGAGCAAGTAAATATGAACAAGCTACTTCCATTTCAAAAAAATAGTAGGATGTCCCAAAGAAGTTTGTTCAATATTTTTTTGCAATTTCGATTACTTTTTGGCATCACCAATTCAAATATATTTTTCTGTAATCGGCTGACCATTAATTAAAAAAATCTATCCAAATACTGATCTAAACTAGGAGATATATAACTAAAAGACCATATAGCCTTGTTCTCTTAAAACAGAGCTTATAAAAGCATTAGTTGATCCCTTTCCATTTGTACCAGCAGTGTGAATAATATTTAAATTTTTCTTCAGGATGATGTAATAATTCCAGAATTTTTATTGATTCTTTCAAGCCCATATATACTTCAAAAGAAGAAATATTGTGTAAATACTGATAAATCTCTTTATATGTCATTTTTTCCTCACTTTTCAAAAATAACACCATTCATTAATGAATGGTGTTATTTTTAAACTAATTTAATTAAATGATATTTTTTTCTTACCTCGACGTAATATAACTTGATTATTTTTGAAATCTTCAATAGATAACTGATAATTCACATCAGTTATAATCGTATCATTAACAATAATGCCATTTTTGTTTCATAACACTCCGCCCTTCAGAAGTTGATTTAATTAAGTTCACTTCTTTAAATAGAGAGAGAAGAAGTATTAGTTGCTTCAATTGATCTATAGTATAACAAGTCGTAGGGATACTTCCATCATGTAGTCCACCAAAGAAGAGCGCCTTAGAGGCTTTTTTTGAGCATCTAAAGCTCTGATTCACCATGAACTAATTTTGTCACTTCAAATGCTAATACTTCTTTTGCATGATTAATTTGTGAACCTTCAAGAGAAATTAATGTTTCAATTTCATTCATTGGTAAAAAAAGTAAGAAGAGGGAGGAACTTTTTACATCATCATCAGAAACATTACGCCAATATTGATAAAAATCATATGGACTTAATTTTTTTCTTTATCAAGCCAAACAGCTCCTGAGGAAGTTTTTTTCCCATTTTTACCTTCGCTATTTGTAAGTAATTTAAAAAGTTAATCCATAAGCTTGCTTTTTTTCTATACGGTGAATCAATTCAACACCGCCAATAATATTTGACCATTGATCATTCCCACCAAATTGAATCTTACAGTTAAAATTTCTATACAAAATGTAAAAATCATATGATTGCATAATCATATAATTAAATTCAATGAAGGATAAACCTTTTTCCATACGAGATTTAAAACATTCTGCACCAAGCATTCTATTTACTGAAAAACATGCGCCTACTTCTCGTAGTAATTCTATATAATTCAATTTTTGAGAGCCACTCAGCATTATTTAAAAGGAGAGCTCTATTATCGGAAAAAAATCAATAAAACGACCAACTTGTTCTTTAAAAACAATTGATATTATAATCTATTTGTTCTGTTGTAAGAACTTTTTCTCATATCAGTTCTGCCACTAGGATCTCCAACTAATCCTGTGCCACCTCCAAGCAAGACTATAGGACGATGTCCAGCCTCTTGCATATGCTTCATCACAATAAGTTGAAGCAAATGACCCTACATGTAAACTATCAGCTGTAGGATCAAAACCAATATAAAAAGTAACTTTTTTTCATTTTTTTAATAAATTTATAATTTCATCTTCATGAGTAGCTTGTTCAATGAACCCTCGTTCTACCAAAGTTTCGTAAATATTACTTGCCATGATGACCTCCAGAGATATATCTAACTTAAGAGTCAGTATAGTATACTAGAAAGCAAGAAAGCTTGTTCTTGTTTATATTGCCATACTTAAATTACTATAATTCTATTGATAAATGACAAGGAGATTAATATGATTGATTTTGAAAAAGAAGTTTCTAGTGTTGACAGTTTAATAAGAGAATTATTCAACTTCTTGGAAAAAGGAAAAATGTGCAATTCGTTTAATTAATATAAAATTATACACGCTGATGGAAGAAAGCAGGTGGTATTATGATGTAAAAACTTGAAATGCATCATAGAAAATTGCTTGTAAAAGAGTTGGAAAGTGTTTATTATTTTGATTGTGAGCAAATTAAAATGATTAAGATTAGACCTTTTTATTTTTGCTGCATGTGTAGGAAATAAAAATTTGATATTCACAATAAAAAAACAAACGAGTAGGAGAGTAGATTATGTCAAAAAGTGGTTTTAGCATATTCAGGTGGTTTAGACACATCCATTATTATTCCATGGTTAAAGGAAAATTATAATAATTGTGAGGTCATTGCTGTCTGTGCGGATGTAGGTCAAGGTGACGAGCTAAATATTGTTCATGATAAGGCAATTGCTTCAGGTGCAAAGCAAAGTTTATATTGAAGATTTAAAGGATGAATTTGTAAAGGATTTTTGTATTTCCAATTATTCGTTCTGGAGCTGTTTATGAGGGAGAATATCTATTAGGAACTTCTTGTGCAAGACCACTCATTGCTAAAAGCTTTAGTAGAAATTGCCAAAAAAAGAAGGTGTAGAATATATTGCTCATGGAGCAACAGGTAAAGGGAATGATCAAGTTAGATTTGAACTAACAATTAAAGCATTAAGTCCTAAAACAAAGATTATTGCACCATGGAGAATTTGGGATATTAAGTCACGTGAAGATGCAATTGATTATGCTGAAAAGCATAATATTTCAGTTCCTGTAACAAAAAAACGTCCTTATAGTATGGATCGCAATGTATTACACTTATCACACGAAGGTGCTGATTTAGAAGATCCAATGAATGAACCTCCTAAAGATCTCTATTTAATTTGTAAAAAAATCCTGAAGAAGCACCAGAAACACCAGAGTATATTACTATATATTTCGAAAAAAAGGTAATCCAACACATATTAATGGTGAATATTTAAATCCATTAAACCTATTAGAAACTGCTAATACTTTAGCTGCAAAACATGGTATTGGTATTTTTGGATATTGTAGAAGATAGATTAGTAGGGATGAAATCACGTGGTGTATATGAAACCCCAGGAGGAACATTGCTTCATAGGGCTCATTCAGCATTAGAAAGACTAACGTTAGATAGAGAAACAATGGCATTTAAAACGTAATTTATCCAATAAGTATGCTGAGTTGGTGTACGATGGGCTATGGTATACACCCTTAAAGGAAGCTTTAGATGCTTTTTGTTGATAAAACTCAAGAAACCTGTACAGGTGAGGTAAAAATGAAACTCTATAAAGGATCTTGTACTTGTGTAGGAAGTCATTCAATTTATTCACTCTATAATGAAGAATTTGTCACCTTTGGTGCAGATGAAGTCTATAATCAAAAAGATGCTGAAGGTTTTATTAATTTATTTGGCTTACCATTAACTGTAAATGCTTTTAATGAAAGAAAAAAATAAAGAGGTTTAAATATGGAAAAACTATGGGAGAGTCGTTTTTGAAAAATCTTCCAGTCATTTAATGGAAGATTTTTCATTCATCGATTACATTTGATAAAAAGTTATATTATTGGGATATTCGAGGAAGTCAAGCTCATGCAAAAAAATGCTTGGAAAGGTTAATGTCATATCATCCGAAGAAGCAAACTCTTTAATTTCAGGTCTAGAAAGCATATTAACTGAAATAGAAGAAGATAAAATCAAATTTACAAGTTATCATGAAGATATTCATATGAATATTGAAGTTATTTTTGACCCAAAAAGATTGGTGATGTTGCAAAAAAACTACATACAGGTCGAAGTAGAAATGATCAGGTAGCGGTAGATTTTTAAAATGTATCTTAGAAATGCAGTATCAGAAATAATTAGCTCTTACCTTAAACTTTTATCTACTTTGGTAGAAATTGCACAAGATCATATTGATACAATTATGCCAGGATATACTCATCTACAGCGAGCTCAACCCATAACCTTTGCCCATCATCTTATTGCTTATATTGAAATGTTTTTTTGAGAGACACAAATTTTTTTATTAGATTGGTTAAAACGACACAATTATATGCCTCTTGGATCTGGTGCATTAGCAGGAACAACTTTTCCGCTTGATCGAGAATATACAGCAAATTTGCTTAAATTTAGTGCGCCTACTTTAAATTCTCTTGATGGTGTAGGAGATAGAGATTTTGCGTTAGATTTTTCTTTATCTAGTTTCTAGATCTATGATGCACTTAAGCCGATTTAGCGAGGAAATTATACTTTGGAATACTCAAGAATTTTCGTTTATTACATTAGATGATGCTTATAGTACTGGATCAAGTATAATGCCTCAAAAAAAGAACCCTGATGTAGCTGAACTTGTAAGAGGAAAAAAACAGGTCGAGCTTTTGGTAATATGATTTCCTGTTAACTGTAATGAAAGGTTTACCTTTAGCTTATAATAAAGATATGCAGGAAGATAAAGAAGGAGTTTTTTTGATAGCGTAGACACTTTAAAAAATGTCTAATTATTTTTTTGAAAGAATGCTTGCAACTATGACAGTTAATAAAAAAATAAAATGTTCAGTGCTACAAAAGCTGGTTTTGTAAATGCCACAGATTTAGCAGACTATTTGGCAAAAAAGGGGTGCCATTTCGAGATTCGCATAAGATTGTTGGAGAAATGGTGCATTTTTGTACCTTAAATCATCTAGCACTGGATGAATTATCTTTAGAACAAATGAAAACTTTTCATACATTAATAGAAAATGATATTTTTGAATCCATTAATATTCATACGTGTGTTAATGAAAGGAGTACATATGGCGGTCCAAGCCATAGTCAAGTTAGCAATGCTTTAAATGAAATTCAAAAACAGATCAAAAAAATTGAAGGTATTGATATTGATTATTCCTTACAAGAGTTTAAGTTTATAGAAACTTTCTAAACTTGTTTTGGTATGTTATAATTTAAATTAATAAATTAAAGGAGGATAAAAAAATGAAATTGAAACGACTATTCATGATGTTGGTTTTAGGCTTCACAAGCTATATTGGTTTAACAAACAAACATATAGTAAAGGGAATAATTTCTTTGGAAAAACCACAAGGCGATTTGTTTACTAGTATAAATAACGGAAATGATATAATGTATTTATGTAAAAAAATAATATTCATTCAGAAGAATTATTTAAAGACTGGATATTATACAATGGTTGGAAAAAGGCTGATCAAGTAGGCGAGGGTATTTTTTTATTAATGAAAATGAAGAAACATTACTTTTAAATCGAGAAACAATTGTTTTTTTGACCGTTATTTACTATGGAGAGCAAGTCGTTT
>BNJS01002178.1_pt1 | contig 41573 bp, 41 predicted proteins | sample 8540461 | NCBI WGS metagenome assembly BNJS01 (sample SAMD00202454, study PRJDB9452) | human saliva metagenome | isolation source: human saliva | place: Japan
TGACTTTTTACATAGGGTGTTTGGATAAAATACTGACAGACGAGTTAGGAATGATAGTTTTTTCAATTTATAAGCGAGTTTCAGGAGGTAAATGAGTATGACACCATTAAAATGGTTTGCAGGAGGAAGCGAAAGACGTTGTGAAGCCCTGACGATCATAAATCATCTATTGGAAGATATAAAGGATACGCCTCAACTTGTTCCTTTGGAAAATCAGTTAGTGATTTATAAAAGACGATTAAAGGACGATGGGACCTCTGTTCCATTTATTCTAAGCCAAATGAACGTTGATATCTCACGTGTGTTGATTGACCATAAGCTGACTTTGTCAGAAAGTCAAGCCGAGCAGATAAAGAAATTAAGAGAATTATCGGCGATTCGCTATGGTTACTAATGAAATGCAGGGATAAATTCCTTTCTACAATTTCCAGTCAAATAAATTGCATTCGTTTCTTAAGCAGGTATACTAGTATGGATAAATAAAAAATTTAGAAAATTTAAGAATAGAAAAGAGAACAAATCTTATGGCAAAAGATATTCGTGTCTTACTTTACTACCTTTATACTCCAATTGAAAATGCAGAGCAATTTGCTGCAGACCACTTGGCTTTCTGTAAATCAATCGGCCTTAAAGGCCGTATCCTAGTCGCTGACGAAGGAATTAACGGAACAGTTTCAGGTGATTACGAAACAACTCAAAAATACATGGACTATGTTCACAGCCTTCCAGGAATGGAAGACCTATGGTTTAAGATTGACGAAGAAAATGAACAAGCCTTCAAGAAGATGTTTGTTCGCTACAAGAAAGAAATTGTCCACCTTGGTTTGGAAGACAACGACTTTGACAACGACATAAACCCACTTGAAACAACAGGTGCTTACTTATCTCCAAAAGAGTTCAAAGAAGCCCTTCTTGACGAAGATACAGTTGTCCTTGACACACGTAACGACTATGAGTACGACCTAGGACATTTCCGTGGGGCTATCCGCCCAGATATCCGCAACTTCCGTGAGTTGCCACAATGGGTCCGTGACAACAAGGAAAAATTCATGGACAAGCGTGTCGTAGTTTACTGTACAGGTGGAGTTCGCTGTGAGAAATTCTCAGGCTGGATGGTCCGTGAAGGCTATAAAGATGTCGGACAATTGCACGGAGGAATCGCTACTTACGGTAAAGATCCAGAAGTCCAAGGTGAACTTTGGGATGGGAAAATGTACGTCTTTGACGAGCGTATCGCCGTTGATGTTAACCATGTCAACCCAACCATCGTGGGAAAGATTGGTTTGATGGAACACCATGTGAACGTTATGTCAACTGTGGAAATCCATTCTGTAACCGTCGTATCTTGACATCAGAAGAAAATGAAGACAAGTACCTTCGTGGGTGCTCACACGAGTGCCGTGTTCACCCACGTAACCGCTATGTTTCAGAAAATGAGTTGACACAAGCTGAAGTTGTCGAGCGCCTAGCCACTATCGGTGAAAGCTTGGATCAAGCAGCTACTGTATAAGATCAAACAGTCCTCAGGGGCTGTTTTTCTATGCTTTTTACTCAAAAATCTAATACTCAATGAAAATCAAAGAGCAAACTAGGAAGCTAGCCGCAGGCTGTACTTGAGTACGGCAAGGCGAAGCTGACGCGGTTTGAATTTGATTTTCGAAGAGTATAAAGTTTGTTTTTGTATCTTTCAGAAAAATAAGGTATACTATATGTAAACGATTTCAAAGGAGTCCAGTTATGACGAAAACATTTTTTATTCTAAATAAACAGAGTATTTTAGGAGAACAGGAAATTTTGACTGCCAAGTCTATCTTGGCCTTGGTAGATGGTTTGGAGTCGCATAGCTATGATGCTGTCTATCTCCGTCAGCCTCTTAATCGTCTCGAGTATATCGAGTGTGCGATAGTGGGGCAATCGCAATTTCTCTTTAAGGTCAGTTATGCTGATGGTCAAAAGGCCTATCGTGTCTATCTTCCTGACCTACTCACAAAGACAGACTGGCAGATTATCAAAGCATTTTTAGATGCCCTGCTTGCTTACACAGGAACTGAGATTGAGGGGCTCGATGGTTTTGACTTTGAAGCTTATTTCCAAGCAGGTATTCAAGCTCATATGGCAGACACTGCAGCCCGCTTTACGATTTGCCAAGGAATTTTTAACCCTGTTTTCTTTGGTCATGAAGACTTGAAAAGCTTTTTAGAGGAAGATGGTTTGGCTCAGTTTGAAGCGCGTGTGCGTGCGGTTCAAGAGACAGATGCCTACTTTGCAAGAGTTTCCTTCTATCAGGATGGAGAAGGGCAAGTGCATGGCGTTTACCATCTGGCGCAAGGAGTCAAGACAGTTTTGCCGAGAGAACCATTTGTTCCTGCAGCCTATATTGAGCAATTGCTGGATAAGGAAGTCCAGTGGGAGATTGACTTGGTTCAAATCACAGGAGATGGCTCTAAACCAGAAGACTATGAAGCTATCGCTCGCTTGAACTATGCAAAATTCCTAGAGTCACTACCATCAGCATCTTACTACCAACTAGACGCCAATCAATTAGAAGTGCAACCCATCTTAGACAAAGATTTTAAAACATTAGCACAAGAAGAGTAAAGCAGAAGCAGGTCAATCGACTTGCTTTTTGATATATAAAAAATCCTGCCATGAAAGACAGGATTGAAGTTTAAAGAAAGGCCAAGATACGGAGATAATCCCCAATCAGCGCCACTTCAGCTACAAAGAAGAGGAGGATGATAACTCCGTTCACAAGGACAGACAAGAATAACTGATAGAAGGAGTCGGTTTCACTTGCTTGACTAGGTCTTGTAATGATATGGAGGCTAGCAAGTAGAATGATTCCAATGCTAATCACACACAAGAGGGCTGTAAATCGTAGGCTGTCAAAGAAGGCAAAGAAACTAGCAATAGCAGTGAGGAAGATTGGAATTGCCAAGAGTTGACTATACTGTTGGAGAACCTTTTCTAGCGTCCAGTCTTTTTCTTGGTAGATAAATCGTCTCACAACGAAACTACCCAAGAGGAATGAAAAGAAGAAGAGTGTTGTTGCTACTAGGATAGAAATAATCGAAAAGAGATTTAATGATGCAAATTGTTCAGGGAAGTGATTATGCATAGTTGCTATATGTCCATAGTAAGCATGTTTGATGTGGTAGATACTAAAGAAAAAGGAAGACGCAGAAAACAGAATGAGCAAGAGAATGGCTGTATAACTGTGTGTACTACTTGTTTCAAGCTTGCTTGTAGGAGATTTGATTGCTTCCGCTAGCCAAGACCAAAAATCAAGCGCTTGCTCTTTCCATCTATCCGTAGATTTTGGAGCTTGGTCGGGGATATAAGGACTTTCTAAGGATTGACTGATAAGAAGTGGCTCTTTCGTGGTTGTTTTTTTCTGAGGAAGTGCTTCTTGGTTCTCTTCAGCTATAGTGACTTTTTCTGTTTCTTTAGAAAGGTCTTGCTTTTCTTCTATTTCTGTTTTCGCTTCACTGTCTTCAGGTGTTTCAACTTTCTCTTCTTGCTGGTTTTCAAGTTTGACTTCAGCTTGAGAGACTTCCTCCTCTACTTGAGTATTTTTTTCAATTGGTGTATCGGGATCGGCTATCCTTTCGTCAGCCTTGTCTGCAAGATCTTGGGGTTGTTCTTCAGGCTTGTTCTTGCTTGTTGTTTTTACAAAATCATTACTTTCAAACCATTCTTGTTTCATGGTAGAACCTCCTTTTTAGTGGGTTATGTGTCATAGTGGTCGATATAAATAGGTTTATTAAGGTCTGTTAGCTGTAGTTTCAAGACTAATATAATCATCAGCCTTAGCGATGAGTTGACCTTTTGCATCAGTTTTTTCAGTTTTGTAAGGGTTGCTTAATTCGTTGGGGTGGCGTTGACTCTCATCTCTCGATAACTGATAAATAGGACCATGGTGACTCGAGAGGTCTAAGTTAATTTCTTGGCTTTCTTTTTGAGTTAGCATGATACTCAGCGCATTTTTAGAAGATAGTTCTACTTTACCATATACTTTAATATTTTCAGCGTGGAAGTGATTCTCTGTTGACTCTAGCTGACTATCTGTAAGGTCTGTATCAAAGATATTAATGATATTGGGTGTCGTGAATTTGCTGTTTTTGATACGACTTCCTTCAATTCGGAGGATATAGCTGTTTGTATTGAGGGTCGCATTTTCAAGAGTGGCATTAGTGATACTGGTTTGACCGCGATTGGTTGAGACGTTGATTCCTTTTAGACTTCTTCCTTTTGGAACTTGTAGAATAACTTCTTCAAAACGACGAGAGTAGTTACTTGCGACATGGAGAATCCCGCCAATTCCAGAAGAGAGAAACGGACTTTCAGACAGTTTCTTATCAGTGAGGCTTAGAGTTTGTCGTTTTGATTTGTGACAAGATCATGGTTAGCAGAAATAGATGGATGATAAGAAATGTGGATTTGATCATCGAAAGAGTCTGTGATGGTCAGTGCGTGTTGGTGGAGCGTGATATCTAGGTTTTCGACTTCCTTGCCAAAGGTCAGCTCTTCCATCCGACTATCATAGACAGGTTCCTTGGACATGGCAAGTAGGCTCTTGATTCCGTCAGATTGGATGCCTACAAAGAGCAGGATAAATCCGATAACGGTAGTCACCACACCAAAAATGAGAAATCCTTTTGTCAATTTACGCATGCTGGTCACCTCTCTTTCCTTTTTTAAGAACAAATTGCACCAGGCGAACAATGAGTAGGCCGAAGAAGCGGGCTACATAGGAAATACCTAGTAAGACTAGTGAAGAAGCACCGATAGCCAGTAAACCAGAACCAAAAATCAAGATAAAGGCTGATTTAGCTTGGGCTAGGACAGTGAAACTTTCAACTAAAAATAGGAATCCGCCGATGATACCCAGTATGGAAACTGCAAAGAAAGCTAGAATGACAGTCAAGGCTGCCACAAGGATTGCGAACAGGGACACGAGGATGGCGATTCCCAGAGGAATACCGATGGGTGCTGCAAGGAGAGCTAACAAGGCGATATGCAAAATTTGTCGGTTATTCTTTTGAGTGGGTGCCTCATTGATTTTTTTATCGAGGAGATTGGAGAGAACTTCGTGGGCTGCTTCTTTTGGAGTTCCCAAGCTAGCGATGAGTTCTTCTTCTCCTTCGACTCCAGCATCGTCAAAGAGTTCCCTGAAATAGTCCATGGCTTCAATTTGGTCAGCCTGAGGCAGTTTTTGAGATAGAGTTCTAGCTGAGTCAGGTATTCAGTTCTTGTCATGGCGGATACTCCCTTCTATGATGCCATTAATGGTGTCTGTATAGAGTGCCCATTCATCTTTTAGGGTCACGAGCTGTTCTATACCACCATTTGTCAAGGAGTAGTATTTGCGCATGCGACCTTGGAACTCTCTAGAATAGGTTGTCAGAAAGCTATTGCCTTCCAATTTTTTTAGGATAGGATAGAGTGTAGATTCTTTGATATTAGCGATCAGCTTAATGGTTTGGCTAATCTCATAACCATAAGAATCATCCTGCTCCAGTACGGCCAAGATGAGAAATTCAATCAAGGCAGAGGATGTTGGAAAGTACATGGGGAACCTCCTTTTCTAATGTGTAAGATTTTTATATATAATTTTTCTACACATACATTGTACATCTAAAAGAAAGCCCTGTCAAGAGAAATGTGTAAAATTTTTATATATAAAAAACTTCTAGGAAAAACTAGAAGTTTAGAGGATTTTATCGGCTTTGTCCACTGTAAAGAGGGCCACAGTCATCAGGATATCGACGAGCAAGAGGGTAGCTACAGCTGGTACCCAAGAGTGGAACAGGTCAAAACTGTAACCAAAGAGGGTTGGCCCAAAGGCTGCTAGGATATAGCCTCCTGTTTGAGACAAACCAGACAATTGAGCAGTCTTTTCAGGGGCGCTTGTCTTGAGTGAAAAGTTGACCATGAGATAAGGGAAGAGGGCGCTAGTTGCGGTTCCGATGAGGAGATGGATGGCAAGCCAGTAAAAGAAATTACCGACTGGGAAAAAGAGCATGGAAATGCCGACTACACCAGCCAGTGAAACCAGAGTGAGCATGAGCTGACGGTTGCGAGTTGACAAGCTGGTTGTCAGGCTTGGGATGGTCATTGAAAAAGGAATACTAATCAGAGAGAAGATAGAGGTCAGCAAGCCCGCTTCGTGACTGGATAGGCCTGCATGGATGGCCATGGTAGGTAACCAAGTCATAGCGGTGTAAAAGAGCAAGGATTGAAAACCTGCAAAGACAATAACTGCCCAGACCTGTTTGTTATGCATGACCTTTGTTTGGCTTTTTTGTTTGGTTTGTGGAGCCAGTCTGTGATTATAGCGGTGATTTGGAAGCCAGACCAAAAAAGTTGCTAGACAGAGCAGGGTGAGGAGGATGATAAGCCCTTTCCAAGAACTGGCTTGTGTAATAGGCACAGCCAGATAGGAAGCCAGAGCAGTTGCAATCCCCATAGAAGTTACATATAAGGTGGTCAGAAAACCAATCTTCTTTGGTTGATTGGCTTGGATGAGACTAGGAAGCAGAACATTGATGACTGCGATACTTGCCCCAACCATCAAGGTTCCTAGATAGAGCAGGGGCAGATTGATTAGTCGAATCAGAGAACCGATAGTCAAGAAGAAGAGGCTGTAGGTAAAGAGATGTTCTAAGCCAATTTTCTGAGCCAGTCGGGTAGAAAATAGAGAGAAGAGGGTAAACATAAGGAGAGGAAGGCTGGTCAAGATACCAAGCGAACTAACTTCTACTCCTAGACCTTGCGAAATATCTCCCAAAATAATGGGTAAAACAGTAAAAGGAGTCCGCAAGGAAACACCAATCAGGATAATTCCTGGAACAAAAAAGAGTGATTGCTTTTTCATATAATACCTCTTCTAGCTGATTTTAATAACAGCTTATTTTAAGGCTTTTTCCCTATAATGTCAAGTAAGGTTTTGGGCTTTCAAGATAAAAATAGGAAAGTCTTGAAAATTATGATAAAATAGTGGAAGGAAATCTATATATTGGAGAAAAAATGTGCTTGAAAAGCAAAAAATCAGCGTCTTGATGTCGGTCTATGTAAAGGAAAATCCGACATTTTTGAGAGATGCCATTAATAGTATTCAAAATCAAACCTTAAAACCGAGTGAGTTGGTTCTGGTTGAGGATGGGCCTTTGACACCTGAGCTCTATCAGGTATTAGACCAGCTTGAAGCTGAGTCTGATATTCCAGTGAAACGCTATCCTCTTGAGCAGAATCAAGGTTTGGGCCTAGCTCTTCGATACGGTGTTTTGCAGTGTCAGTATGATATTATTGCCCGTATGGATACCGATGATATAGCTGTTTCAGACCGTTTTGAGAAACAGGTTCAGCTAATGGAGAAGGACAACCTCGACCTATTAGGTGGCCATATTGCAGAATTTATTGACAATCCTGATGAGATTGTTTCTTACCGTCGTGTTCCGACTCAACATGCAGATATTGTGGCTTATCAAAGGATGAGAAGTGCCTTTAACCATATGACTGTCATGTTCAAGAAGGACATGGTTCTCAAGGCAGGCAACTATGAGGATGGCCTTTATATGGAGGATGACCTCCTCTGGCTCAATATGATTGCTGCAGGAGCCAAGACTGGCAACCTCGATCAAATCTTGTGTCAGGTTCGTGTCGGAGCAGGAATGTTTGAACGTCGTGGGGGACTGCGTTATCTCAAACTCTATCGTCAAGCTCGTCAGCGCATGCTGAAGAGAGGACAAATTTCTTATCTGGAATATGCCAAGAGTGTTGCGATTCAGATGGTTGTTGCTCTTTGTCCAGGATTTGTCAGACAGTTTATTTATGAAACTGTTACGAAAAAGCAAGTAAAAGATTGTAGCAAATCGTAAACTAGAGAAAAAGTGTTATAATAACAATATAACTATTCAGCTCTTTTAAGGAGGAGTAAATTTCTATGAATAAAAAACTCACAGATTATGTGATTGATCTGGTGGAAATTTTAAATAAACAACAAAAACAGGTTTTCTGGGGAGTATTTGATATTTTGAGTATGGTGGTTTCCATCATTGTATCTTATATCTTATTTTACGGCTTGATTAATCCAGCACCTGTTGACTACATTATCTATACGAGTTTGGCCTTCTTGTTTTATCAATTGATGATTGCATTTTGGGGCTTGAACGCTAGTATTAGTCGTTACAGCAAGATTACGGATTTCATGAAAATCTTTTTTGGTGTGACTGCGAGCAGCGTCTTGTCATATAGTATCTGCTATGCCTTCTTGCCACTCTTCTCCATCCGTTTCATCATTCTCTTTATCTTGTTGAGTACCTTCTTGATTTTATTGCCACGGATTACTTGGCAGTTAATCTATTCCAGACGCAAAAAAGGTAGTGGTGATGGAGAACATCGTCGAACCTTCTTGATTGGTGCTGGTGATGGTGGGGCCCTCTTTATGGATAGCTACCAACATCCAACCAGTGATTTGGAACTTGTCGGTATTTGGATAAGGATGCTAAGAAAAAGGGCCAAAAACTTGGTGGAATCCCTGTTTTGGGCTCTTATGACAATCTGCCTGAATTGGCTAAACGCCATCAAATCGAGCGTGTTATCGTTGCGATTCCGTCACTTGATCCGTCAGAATATGAACGTATCTTGCAGATGTGTAATAAGCTGGATGTCAAATGTTACAAGATGCCTAATGTTGAAACTGTTGTTCAAGGACTTCACCAAGCAGGTACTGGGTTCCAAAAAATTGATATCATAGACCTTTTGGGCCGTCAGGAAATTCGTCTTGACGAATCGCGTCTGGGCGCAGAACTGACAGGTAAGACCATATTAGTCACAGGGGCTGGTGGTTCAATCGGTTCTGAAATCTGTCGCCAAGTTAGTCGCTTCAATCCTGAACGCATCGTCTTGCTCGGTCATGGGGAAAACTCAATCTACCTTGTTTATCATGAACTGATTCGTAAGTTCCAAGGGATTGATTATGTGCCAGTTATCGCAGACATTCAAGACTATGACCGTTTGTTGCAAGTCTTTGAGCAGTACAAGCCAGCTATTGTTTATCATGCGGCTGCTCACAAGCATGTTCCTATGATGGAGCGCAATCCAAAAGAAGCCTTCAAAAACAATATCCGTGGAACTTACAATGTTGCTAAGGCTGTTGATGAAGCCAAAGTACCTAAGATGGTTATGATTTCGACAGATAAGGCGGTTAATCCACCAAATGTTATGGGAGCAACCAAGCGCGTGGCGGAATTGATTGTCACTGGCTTTAACCAACGTAGCCAATCGACCTACTGTGCAGTTCGTTTTGGAAATGTTCTTGGTAGCCGTGGTAGTGTCATACCAGTCTTTGAACGTCAGATTGCTGAAGGTGGGCCTGTAACGGTGACAGACTTCCGCATGACTCGTTACTTTATGACCATTCCAGAAGCTAGCCGTTTGGTTATCCATGCTGGTGCTTATGCCAAGGATGGGGAAGTCTTTATCCTTGATATGGGCAAACCAGTCAAGATTTATGACTTAGCTAAGAAAATGGTGCTTCTAAGTGGACACACCGAAAGTGAAATTCCAATTGTTGAAGTTGGAATCCGTCCAGGTGAAAAACTCTACGAGGAACTCTTGGTATCAACCGAACTTGTTGATAACCAAGTTATGGATAAGATTTTCGTTGGTAAGGTTAATGTCATGCCTCTAGAAGCCATCGATCAAAAGATTGAAGAGTTCCGAACTCTCAGAGGAGATGAGTTGAAACAAGCCATTATCGCCTTTGCCAATCAAACAACCCACGTTGAATAAAAAAGAAAAACGCATATTATCAGGACTTGAAACCTTGGTAATATGCGTTTTGTTATGTAGAAACTTGCTTCATTTTCTTCTGAAATGGGGTTGTCGCTCAGTCTATGTTATTGAAAATACCTCAAAACTTCTAAGGGCTTGTGGGCGATATAATCAGGTTGATAGTTTAGCAAATCTGCTTGCTCTCCAAATCCCCAAGTGACGGCCAATTTCTGAATGCCTGTTTCTTGAGCTCCCTGCATATCAAACTTGGTATCTCCGATGATGATGACTTGTTCAGGGCTTAGTTGATGTGTCTGCAAGGCTTGGCGAATGACATCGGCCTTATGGGGTGCTTCAGGGCTGGAACCATAAATGCCATCAAAGAAATGATAGATTCCCAAATTTTTAGCCATGTCTTGAGCGGTTGGAGTATTTTTTGTCGTGGTGATGTAGAGTGGATAACTGCTTGATAACTCCTCAAGCAAGTCTACAATCTGAGGAAAGAGTTGAGCTTCATAGATGCCTTTTGCCTTGTAGTAAGAACGGTATATCTGTACAGCCTCAGCGATTTGTTCTTTGGGCAGGCAGATCGCAAAACTACTTTCAAGGGGCGGTCCCATAAAACCACGAATCGTTTTGGCATCAGGGCTAGGCACTCCCAGCTCCTTAAAGGTATGGGAAAAGGCATTGTGAATCCCGATAGAACTGTCAACGAGGGTTCCATCCAGATCGAAAAAGATAGCTGAGATAGAGGTCATAGTTTCTCCTATTTGATAAGCTTATTCTCCGAAAATTTCTTTTTGGAGGCGACGACCAGTTGGGGTAGCAGCAAGTCCACCTTCAGCTGTTTCACGAAAGGCAGTTGGCATGCTTGAACCCACTTGGTACATGGCATCGATAACTTCATCCACAGGGATTTTAGATTCGATACCTGCCAAGGCCATATCTGCTGCGATGAAGGCAAAGCTAGCTCCCATGGCATTACGCTTGACGCAGGGAACTTCAACCAAACCAGCAACAGGGTCACAGATGAGGCCTAGCATATTTTTAATGACAAAGGCAATGGCCTGGCTGGCTTGGTAGGGTGTTCCACCTGCAGCTAGAGTCAAGGCGGCGGCACTCATAGCAGAGGCAGAGCCGACTTCGGCCTGACAGCCACCTTCAGCACCTGAGATAGAGGCATTATTTGCGATGACTAGTCCAAAGGCACCCGCAGCAAAGAGGAAATCCAGCTGTTGCTCGTGGCTGAGGTCTAATTTTTCAATAGCAGCAGTGAGAACGGAAGGCAGACAGCCAGCACTTCCTGCGGTCGGAGTGGCACAAACCAAGCCCATTTTGGCATTGTGTTCATTGACTGCGATGGCATTTCGGGCAGCTGAGAGTATCGTGTAATCTGATAGAGTTTTTCCGTTTTTTTGATGTAGTGATCCAATTTGGCAGCATCTCCACCTGTCAGGCCACTACGAGATTTATTTTTCATTGAGACCAAGTTGGACAGAGGCTTTCATGACTTCCAGATTGCGTTCCATGAGAAGGAAGACTTCTTCACGTTCGCGACCGGTCAATTCAAACTCTGTTGTAATCATGAGTTCTGCGACATTTCCTTGAAAGTCCAGATCTGCTTGCTCGACCAATTCTTTGATAGAATAAAACATGCTTCCTCCTATTTAAAGAAATTGACATTGTGGAGATGAGGGATTTTTCGAATTTCTTCGATAGCCTCATCACAGTTGCGACTGTCGACTTCGATAATCATGATAGCTTTTTCACCAGCTTTTTCACGAGTAACATTCATCTGGGCGATATTGATACCATAGCGTGAAAGGGCCTCTGTTACGAGGGCAATCATACCTGGAATATCTTGATGAACAATGATGATAGTCGGTGTATTCATATTGAGAGAGACGGCAAAGCCATTGAGTTCGGTGACCTGAATATTCCCTCCACCGATAGAAATACCAGTCACACTGATGGTCTTGTGAGCATTTTTGACGGTAATTTTAGTGGTGTTTGGATGAGGAGCATTACTGTCTTTCTGAATGGTCCAGACAATCTTGATGCCACGCTTGTGGGCAATTTCCAGACTGTTTGGGATTTCAGGATCATCTGTATCCATGCCTAAAATACCAGCAACAAGAGCTAGGTCTGTCCCGTGACCACGATAGGTCTTGGCAAATGAGTTAAAAAGTTGGAATTCGACTTCTGTCGGAGTATCATCAAAAATGGAAGAGACAATCTTCCCAATACGAACAGCACCAGCGGTATGACTACTAGATGGGCCAATCATAACTGGTCCGATGATATCAAAGACAGATTGAAAACGAAGTGATTTCATCAGTTTCCCCTTATAAAAATTCTTATCTCTATTATATCAAAGAATGAAGGTCTTGGCTTTAATTGTGGATGAAAACCTTTTTACACTATAAATAGCATAAAAAAGCATCTTTTGTAACAAAAAATAGCTTATTTAGGGAAATAAAAAATAATTTTGTAATATTTCTACATAAAAGTGTCAAGAAACGGTAATATTTAAAGGGTATGATAGAACTATAGAAAGAAGGAGAATTTCAAATATGAAATCAACAACTAAAAAGATTAAAACAACTCTTGCAGGAGTAGCTGCCTTGTTTGCAGTATTTGCTCCATCATTTGTATCTGCTCAAGAATCATCAACTTACACTGTTAAAGAAGGTGATACACTTTCAGAAATCGCTGAAACTCACAACACAACAGTTGAGAAATTGGCAGAAAACAATCACATTGACAACATTCATTTGATTTATGTTGGTCAAGAGTTGGTTATCGATGGCCCTGTAGCGCCTGCTACAACACCAGCGCCAACTACTTATGCAGCACCAGCTGCTCAAGATGAAACTGTTTCAGCTCCAGTAGTAGAAACTACAGAAGTAGAGGAAGAAACTCCAGTAGTAAGCGAAACAGTAGCAGAAGAAACAGTTGCTTCAACTGTAAGCGGATCTGAAGCAGAAGCCAAAGAATGGATTGCTCAAAAAGAATCAGGCGGTAGCTACACAGCTACAAACGGACGTTATATCGGACGTTACCAATTGACAGATTCATACTTGAACGGTGACTACTCAGCTGAAAACCAAGAACGTGTAGCAGATGCCTACGTTGCAGGACGTTACGGTTCATGGACAGCCGCTAAAAACTTCTGGCTTAACAACGGCTGGTATTAAGAAATAACAAACAGAATAAATCATGACCACCCGTCAAACGGGTGGTTTGTCCCAGGGCTATAAGCCCAAATTACCAGCCAGCGCCTAAAGACGCTGGCTTTCACTTTGTTCAAGCCTTATTGCTCTTGACTCGTCACTTGCCTCTCAAAGAGGCTTTAGTATTACTTACCACTATCCCTAAAGGGATTCTCATATTCTTTTACACTTAATTTATCTAGTGCTATATCATGCTTTCCTGTTCTTGAATATATTTCTTAATTGTGGCTTCATTGAGTCCCACCGTACTTACATAATAACCTTCCGCCCAGAAATGCCGATTCCCAAACTTGTACTTGAGATTGGCGTGTTTGTCAAACATCATGAGTGCACTTTCCTTTTAAATAACCCATGAAACTCGAAACACTTATCCTTGGTGGAATACTTACTAACATATGTACATGATCTGGCATTAAGTGACCCTCGATAATTTCAACTCCTTTATAACTACACAAGCGATGAAATATTTTGCCTAAACTACTTCGATATTGATTATAGATTACTTTTCGTCTATACTTAGGGGTGAACACAATGTGATATTTACACATCCACTTTGTGTGTGATAAACTATGTGCCTTTTGTGCCATATTTTTCTCCTTTCGCTTTACAATTGGCTTGAACACCTTTATTGTATCGCGTTCGGAGTTTTTTTGGTATAACCTTCGACGCGCACCCGCATAGCGGGTGGTTTTTTTGTCTCGCACCTAACGGAGCGAGACGGACTAATAGTCACATAATATGAAAAGGTCGAGGAAATCCCTCGACCTTTTTATCTTTCCTTCGGTTGATAATGGGTCTCCACTTCTTTTTTGAGATGAGACAGCATAGAAGTTTCCTCGGTCAACTCTAGAAGTGAGAAACCTTTTTGGATAAGTTTCGCATCATCCCTACAAATCCCGATACGGACATAGGCGACAGCCAAGCTATCATATTTTTTCTTTTTCTTGGCATCCTCTAGTAAAGTATCGCAGATTTGTTGGCATATGTTTTTATCTTGATTGTATAGATAGAGTGTGGAAAGGTTGAGTAGGATTGTCATTCGCAAGTCATATAAATGTTGATAGTTTTTATAGACTTCTAAGCGTTGCAAGATTTTTCCAGTGATGAGATGGAGATGTTCAATAGGAAAGCTGAAAAGGATGGTATTGAGGATTTTTAGATCATTTTCATACCATGTATCTTGTTTTTCAATTTTTTCCCAAAGTTTTTTGATAGTCTGTTTTACTTGGTCTGACAGTTGCTCTGTACCATGTCGACGGATATGAATGACAATTTCCAGCATGTCCCTGATTTCTTCTATAGGCAGGTCGTAGTGGGTTTTGAGATAGTCTTGGCATGTTTCAAAAAAATGAACTAGACTACTACTACCAATTATAGAAGTCATATTGAGATAAGTTTGCATGATTTCTGTTCGTTGGCTCGGTTGATAGAGATGGCAGATGTAGTCAAACTCTTCAAAACTCATATTGATTTGACGGAGAAGAAATTCCATATTTTCATACTTTGGAGTTGCCTTGCCACTTTCAATCTTTGATAGGCTAGTTCTTGAGAGGACATTTCCACAGACCTCTTCTTGAGTCAAGCCTTTTGACTCACGTATTTCTTTATAGACCTTTCCAAAATCATAACGCATAATTTTCTCCTTTTCGTGAAAAAAGTTAACAAATAATAAAATCCAATTAAAAATATTGTATCATAGTAACAGGAATAGTAAAAAAAAAACTAAAATAATGTGTGAAAAAAGTTAACTAATTTTAAAATAGAGTAAAGAAGAGGTATACTATAGACACAAAATACAGATAGGAGGAAAAAAGTATGAATAAAAAAGTTTTTCGCTTTTTAGTTGTTCTTGCTTTCTTATTCAGCATTGCTACGGTTTTCCCATGGAAATGGCCGATGTAATCTGCTAATGATTTAATAAAGAGAGGAGGGAGCTTACGACACATAGAGACGTAATGTGCTATCATCAGCCATTTGGTGTTAGATTTGTATAGTGATAGGGGTGATGTTTTTGAAAAGAAATAAAAATGACTATATAGTTGATTTTATTTTTGGTGTCGTTTTCATGGGATTGTTATTGACGGGTTGTTATATTTCATTTTTTCAACCAGATATTTATAGGATTCAAATTATATTTTTTTGATATTGTTAATATTCCCTATGAGTTATGTTGTCATTAAATATTTTATAAGAAAAGTAGGCTTACAAAATGAAAAAATGTTCTCTGTTTCTTTTGACCGTAATTTTTCTTAATATATTCTCTCCAACGGCGTTAGCTTTAGAATCTGCAATGAGTAATAAATCTAATTTGACAACGTCTGATTTTCAATCTACTCCGTCGTATGTTCGTGTTGTAGATTCACATAATCTAGCAATCACAAACGAAGATGGAGTGGTGTCAAAAGTATATATTGATGACGAACACAATGTTTTTGTTGACGGGGTCTTAGAACTAACCTCAGATGAATTTGATGGTATGGTTCAAGTAAGTAAAAATGAAGACCAGTCAACTGAACAGACTATTATGGCAAGATCAGCTATTACTTGGTATTATCTTGATACACATACTTATAATATTGACTTTCAAAATAGAGGTCGTACAGTTTTGTTAGGTGTTATTGCTTTTCTCATCCCTTATTTAACCCCTGCGATTGGTATTGGTTCAATATTAGATGCCTTATTAGGAGAAGGAGCTCCAGGTATGTATGTAAAACTAAGTAGATACTATCGTAATGGGTATCAATTTTACAAATACTGTTACCATTTTTACTCTGATGAAGCAATGAGATATGAAGTTGCTTATAGAGAAGAAATCAAACAAATGTGGTAATATATTACAATTTCTAGTTCTAAGGATAAGGGTCAAAATATTTTTCAAATTAAGGGAGTCAATATGGGACTCCCTTGTATTTCGCTTTCAAAAAGTGTTATAATCAATCCTATGACTCGGTTGATAGAGGTGGCAGATATAGTCAAATTCTTCAAAACTCATATTGATTTGTCGGAGAAGAAATTCCATATTTTCATATTTGGGAGTTGCCTTGCCGCTTTCAATCTTTGATAGGCTGGTTCTTGAGAGGACATTTCCACAGATCTCTTCTTGGGTCAATCCTTTTGACTCGCGTATTTCTTTATAGACCTTTCCGAAGTCATAACGCATAATTTTCTCCTTTTCGTGAAAAAAGTTAACAAATAATAAAATTCTATTAAAAATATTTTATCATAGTAATATAAAAAGTAGAAAAGAAAATTAAAATAAGCTTGGTGTAATTTTAAGATGGGGCTAATGAGTACTATGGTGTAGCTAGAAAAGGGATGCTAAAATGTTAAAAAATAAGGAGCTCTTTAGAGTAGTCATGATATTTGTGATCGGAATCATCCTCATTTTAATAACACCAGTCTTATTTAAAATTGTTATGGAACTATCTTAAAAATAAATGGGCTTCTGCTTTAAGGGAGTAGTGAATCAGGAGGTTAAGTGATGAACTACAATTTAAAATATATCTTATCAGGAATATTTATCATAGCCTTTATAGGTTTCCTCGTCTGGATGCGTTATTTTAATCAGAAGAAGGAAGAAGAGCATTCGGATGTGTCTTTTGAAGCGAGGTTAGATAGTGAAGTCAAGACCTTATATAAACAACTAGGATTGGGTGAGGAGCCTCATTATTTCTTAGCGTATCGCTACCTACATCCTTGGTTTGATTTGGCGATTTTACCACCAACAGTTGAAATTTTCTTAACTAAAATAGCGCTGGTGATGGTAACTCCAGATGAACTACTGATAAGAAATCTTGGGAATGGGATGACTTTCACAAGTGAGCACCATCGTGATTTGCGGCAAGGACTTATCCGCATTCCAAAATCAGAGATGAAAGAATTTGAGATTCGCAACTGGAAAAGAGCTTTTGTATTTGGAGACTTTTTGACGATTAAAACAAACCAACATAGCTATTATTTACAGGTTAGAGATGATGAACTTCAAAAAGGAAGTCTTTCTACCAAACATTTCTCAGACTTGAAACGACAAGATTTTCTAGGATTATTGACAGATAAAAGGACATTCTGATAGACAATTGCCCTAGTTGTTTATTGTAAACTTTACAAATAAGCTGTAAATACTAGAATCTATTCAGAAAGGAAATTCCTATGAAATAAAATTTTAATCATTGTTTATATTTTAGCCTCGCTGTTCATCAGTTTTGTAATCTTTTCACTTTTACATATTGATTTTAAATGGTGGACAACTCTGGCTATAAGTGCAGGATTTATTTACACCTACTTAAAATTTAGTAAAAAATAAAAAGTACCTGCATCTATCTCGCTTTCGTCTCTTCACGGGAGGTATCTCTATGAAAAAAATCAGTCATCTTTGTATGTTTCTGCTGTTGCTGTGTACCACTTTTTTTGTTTCTAATGTAAACTACACACGTGAAGCGGTTCGGATTCGGGAAATGGGAAAGACGGTAGATTCTTTGGATTTGTATTTGAAAGATATTAACGAACCTGCAGCGTCTGTTCTTCGATTTTTTGAGGATGTATCAAAGGAGTACAAGGTCTCCATCATCAAAACAGACAGTGGTGATGAGGTAATCAAGTCTGGTGTTTTTGATAAAGATACCTTCCCCTACCAAGAGTTTGGGATTTCTTCTCTTGATTTTACTACAGATGGTGAAGGAGTCTACAGTAATAAAGAAATTTCTAATAAACTTGGTACGATTCCGACCTTTCTAAAAGCCAAGCCTATTCAGCTTATGACTTTTCAAACCTATATCAAGGATACATCTCGTAGTTTAAATGGTCGCTATACGATAACTTCTACACAAGAGATGGATAAGGATAGGATTGTACAGAAATGGAGCGATTTTTTCAAGATAGATCAGGCTACCTTGCTAGAGCCTACCTATAAAAGTGCAGTGGAAGTCATAAATCGAGATTTGCTTTTATCTGCCATTGTTTTTGTCTTGGCTATTTTACTTCTTGTGTTAGTAACAGTTTATCAGCCGATGATGGAGATGAAACGAGTGGGAGTTCAAAAGTTACTTGGTTTTCAAAGCAGAGCGATTTTAGCTGGTTTTGTAAAGACTAATTTTTATCTTCTCTTGGGTGGAAGTCTTGTCATTGACTTGGGATTATTTTTAGTGCTGGATTACAGACCAAAACTTTTGTTCCCGAGTTTACTCTTATCCCAATTTCTGCTTTTACAGTTGTATTTGTTCATCGGTTGGCTGACCTACCTGATGATTCAGAAAATGACAGTCAGTTCCATGTTGAAAGGTTTTTCATCTGTCAAACTTGGTCTTATCTTCAATTATGTGATGAAAATAGGGACAACTATTTTACTGACGGCCTTACTGATTGGGGTGGGCAGAAGTTTAGAACAAGAAAACAAAGAACTTGCTTATCAGCAACAGTGGGTAAGCCAAGGTAATTACCTGACCTTAGAAACCTTCAAACTCAATGATAATCTGTGGCAAGAAGAGCTAGCAGGGTCAGGGAAATCTACAGATTATTTCTACCAATTTTATCAAGACTTGCTAGTAAAAACACAAGTAAACTATGTGCGAAGTGCGAGTCTTCCTATCAAACCAGTCATCAAAGCTGAACAAGTGCAGAACTACCAACTGCCTGATAAGGTAGATGTTTACTATGCTAATAGCAATTTTCTAAAGAGCAGGGATTCAAGTTACCAGATACCGGTACTAAAAAGATGATTTTGTTGCCAGCCAGTGACAAAGGACAAGAAGGCAAGAATCAGTTCTTGGGAAAATCCATCGCCTATCTTTCTATGAGGTATGAAGATCAGCAAAAGCAAACAATAGAAGATATGGATATAGAAATTTCTTACTATGAAGGAGATTGGTCTTTCTTCCCTTATAACAATGAACGAAAGGAAAATCTCCATAATCCAATCATTAGTCTGGTAAATGATCAAGACATGATGTGGGAAGAAAAGACTCACTTGTCAACGACAGGTTTAAACAATCCGATGAAAGTTGAAAATACGGAACAAAATCAAAAAGTGATTACAGAGTTGGTCGATAACTTATCTGATGGTAGCTATTTAAAATTTTCATCGATTCAAGCAATTCAAGAGGAGATGGTTGATACCTATCGGGATTCTGTTCGTAATTTTAACGTTCTTTTTGCCTTATTTGCTCTTCTCAGTATGATTGTCTCCTACTTTTTACTCGTTACTACTTTCTTGTTGAAGCGCAGGGATATCATTACCAAGAAGTTTATGGGGTGGAAACTGGTCGATCGCTACCGCGCTCTCTTAGTTCTGCTTTTGCTGGGCTATAGTCTGCCTCTTCTAGTCTTGATTTTCTTTGCCCATGCGCTCTTGCCACTCCTGCTGTTTGCAGGCTTTACATGTCTGGATATACTATTTGTGCTAGTCTTGGCCTCTAGGATGGAGAAAAGAAGTCTAGTAGAATTATTGAAAGGGGGCATCTTATGATTGAGTTAGAAAATATTACCAAAGCCATTGGGGGAAAAGTGATTTTGGATAACTTGTCTCTCAGGATTGATCAGGGGGATTTGGTAGCCATTGTTGGTAAGAGTGGTAGTGGTAAGTCGACCTTGTTAAATTTATTAGGTTTGATAGATGGTGATTATAGCGGACGGTATGAGATTTTTGGCCAGACAAATCTAGCGGTCAATTCTGCTAAGTCGCAAACAATAATCCGTGAACATATCTCTTATCTGTTTCAAAATTTTGCCCTGATTGATGATGAAACGGTCGAGTACAATCTCATGCTGGCACTGAAATATGTGAAATTGTCTAAGAAAGACAAGCTCAAAAAGGTGGAAGAGATTTTAGAGAGAGTAGGTTTGTCAGCTACTTTGCATCAAAAGGTCTCTGAGTTGTCTGGTGGCGAACAACAACGAATTGCAGTTGCTAGAGCCATCTTAAAACCCAGCCAGCTGATTTTAGCCGATGAACCTACAGGTTCGCTGGATCCTGAAAATAGAGATTTGGTCTTGAAGTTTCTCTTAGAGATGAATCGAGAGGGGAAAACAGTTATTATTGTGACCCACGATGCTTATGTAGCCCAACAATGTCATCGAATCATTGAATTGTGAAAAATACAGAAATCTTATCAAAAATCTTTAGATTTAAGGATACCTTTAAAATTTAATTTTAAAACACTCATTTATCAACATTTTTTTATTGATAAAAATAGGAAATTGGTTGTTTTTGGGAGATTCCCTAAAATTACCTCCTAACCACACGTACTAAAAAGATACTTCCTATGGAAATCGTATGACTCTGAAGCTTCGAATAGTTCAGTTTTCATGATTTTTATGCTATTCTAGCTTTAGAATCCTTCAGAACGTAAAATTTTAAGCACTCAAAGACTTAGAATATCCCTAAAACATTTATTTTATAGCAATTCTAAACGTAGAATTGCGTGGATATGTATGGATTTAATCTGTTCGATAGTTTGGACAGCTCTATTCTGAGAAATCTGAGTTATCAATGCTTTAGAATAGTATTTCGTCAATGGATTTTATTGAAGGATTGATTGTTTTATGATAGTCTAAAAAAAAACTGATTTAATGGAGCAAATGGAGAATCATTACATGAAATATTTTTTTGCAGGAATTGGTGAAATTCATTTTTTGTTATTTTTATTATATCTAGACATGTCTACTAGTCAAATTATTGGACTAGTGATTGGATATACTAAAATAAATCTAATAAATTCTATTATTATAGCTCTTGGTATGATATTGGCATTAATTTTGGTATTATCAAGAGTGTATAGAAAATATTTTTATAGAGACGATGATGACTAAGGTTTTTATCAATAATTGGCTACATAATATCTATAGGGAATTTACCCACTACAAATATAATAAAGCTCTAAAAAAGAGCCTGGAATGGCTCTTTTTGTGTACTATTATTTTTATTTGATGAAGGATAATTTTTAAACATTAGTGGTAGCAGATTTATTAAAATTCTGACAAGTTTATGGATTTTCTACACCTGAATTAGTAGGTTGATGACTATTTGTATTGCTATCTTCAGCATTATTACTATTACTATTGCTATTAGCCTCTGCTTGATCTCCTGTATTGACAACATTATTTCCACCACTACCAGATGAATATTGCTCAGCTGCAGGTGCTTGGGAATTGTTTATTGTTCCATATGATTCAGGGTAGGTTGGAGTGTAGTTGCTATCTTCTGAATTGTATTTTTCTCCTCCCTGAACGCTACTAGTCGTTTCAGTCTGGTTAGACTTTTGTTCCTCTTTTTTGGTCAAAACTTCAACTTGTTTTTGAAATTTAGAGATTAGTTCTTGAATTGGTTTAATCTTTTCCTCAAGAGCAGTTTGATCGTTTGCATAATTGATATTTTTAATGATTTCTAGTATTTTTTGTAAGGAAGTGATGGTCGTTTCAAGTGTTTGTTTATCTTGAAAATGGCTATCAGAATCTTTTATATCTAGTTTTAAAGCTTTTTCACTATAATGATTTGTGACTTTATCGGCAGTAGAAGTAAGAAAGTCTGCTAGTGTCTTTTTGCCTTCATCAGTAGTTGGTTTCAATTCTTGGATTTTTTTCCAATCTTCTATAATGGTTTCAGAATCGATATTGAAGTTTTTAATAGCGTTTCTTACTTGTTCAACATCTTGATGATTCTTTTGATGGTTGATGAGAGCAACGTTCCCTCTCTCTGCTTGGATTTTTTCTTGATGGAGGACTAAGCCTGTCAAAAGTCCAATACCTGCAATAAGTGTAATAATAAAAATAGTATTTTTTGATTTTAGAATATCTTTGTAGTTGTTCACATTAGTCCTACGCACATGGATGATGGTGTATATATGGAATCATGTGCGCATTCCTCCTTATTATAGTATATCATTTTTATCTGATTTTAAAAGTAAGTTTATAAAGAGAATAGGGGGTTAGATATGAATTGCCTTTTTTGTATCCTTATCTTCATGTATTTACATAAGAGCTTGGTCGATTATCAGCCTCTTTCTTGTCTTCTCTAACCAAGCATGTTATAATGAAAACTGCTCAAACGACCTTCAATCGTTAAGCACACACGACCTTCAATCGTGAAATAGTCATTTCGTTTATCTTTTATTACGTCGTTAACTCGTCTTGCCTAACTCAAGTTATGCCTGCGACTCGTTGCCTAGTCCTAAAAGCAAACGAAAAGACTATACTCGAAGAAATTCTATTGAAAGTCATAGTAAATAGAATTTTGAGGGGTATAAATAAACGAATAGATGGGAGAACTACCATGAGTGATAACTCTAAAACACGTGTTGTCGTGGGGATGAGTGGTGGTGTTGATTCGTCGGTGACGGCTCTTTTGCTCAAGGAGCAGGGCTACGATGTGATCGGTATCTTCATGAAGAACTGGGACGACACAGATGAAAACGGCGTCTGTACGGCGACCGAAGATTACAAGGATGTGGCTGCGGTGGCGGACCAGATTGGCATTCCTTACTACTCTGTCAACTTTGAAAAAGAGTACTGGGACCGCGTTTTTGAGTATTTCCTAGCGGAATACCGTGCAGGGCGCACGCCAAATCCAGATGTTATGTGCAACAAGGAAATCAAGTTCAAGGCCTTTTTGGACTATGCCATGACCTTGGGGGCAGACTATGTAGCGACTGGGCATTATGCCCGTGTAGCGCGTGATGAGGATGGGATCGTTCACATGCTTCGTGGCGTGGACAATGGCAAGGACCAGACCTATTTCCTCAGCCAGCTTTCGCAAGAACAACTCCAAAAAACCATGTTCCCACTGGGACATTTGGAAAAGCCGGAAGTGCGAAAACTAGCAGAAGAAGCAGGCCTTGCGACTGCTAAGAAGAAAGATTCGACAGGGATTTGCTTTATCGGAGAAAAGAACTTTAAAAACTTCCTCAGCAACTATCTGCCAGCTCAGCCTGGCCGCATGATGACTGTGGATGGTCGCGATATGGGCGAGCATGCAGGTCTTATGTACTATACAATCGGTCAGCGTGGTGGTCTCGGTATCGGTGGACAACACGGCGGTGACAATGCCCCTTGGTTCGTTGTCGGAAAAGACCTAAGCAAGAATATCCTCTATGTAGGCCAAGGTTTCTATCATGATTCGCTCATGTCAACCAGCCTAGAGGCTAGCCAAGTCCACTTTACTAGTGAGATGCCAGAGGAGTTTACGCTCGAATGTACGGCTAAATTCCGCTACCGTCAGTCGGATTCTAAAGTGACCGTCCATGTTAAAGGAGATAAGGCAGAGGTCATCTTTGCGGAGCCACAGCGTGCGATCACACCAGGACAGGCCGTTGTCTTTTACGATGGCGAAGAATGTCTCGGTGGTGGCTTGATTGACAATGCTTATCGAGATGGACAAGTTTGTCAGTACATTTAGATTGACAAATTTTCTCAATTTGCTACAATAATAAAAGCAATAGAAATGATGGTCAAAGCTCATAGATGTTGCAGGCTTTTTTGTCCTGCACTTCTTTGGAGTTTTGACTGTTTTTGTGTCGTTTAAGGGAAAGGACAAGAATGACTCAGCAAGACTTTCGGACAAAAGTAGGAAATGCAGTTTTTGGCGTTCGGGCGACAGCCTTGATTCTCCAAAATCGCAAGCTCCTAGTCACCAAAGACAAGGGCAAGTATTATACTATCGGCGGTGCGATTCAAGTCAATGAAAGCACGGAAGACGCGGTAGTCCGTGAAGTGAGGGAAGAACTGGGTGTCAAAGCTCAAGCTGGGCAGCTAGCTTTTGTTGTTGAAAATCGTTTTGAACAGGACGGTGTTTCCTATCACAATATCGAGTTTCATTATCTAGTGAATTTGCTTGAAGATGCCCCATTGACCATGCAGGAAGATGAGAAAACGCAACCCTGTGAATGGATTGATTTGGATAAACTTGAGGATTTTCAGTTAGTTCCAGCCTTTTTAAAAACAGCCCTGCCAGATTGGAACGGCCAACTAAGACACATTCATCTTGAGAAATAAGGAGAGAAATATGACTTATAACTTTACTGAAGAATACGATATTATTGTAATCGGTGCAGGACACGCTGGGGTGGAGGCATCTCTAGCTGCCAGCCGTATGGGCTGCAAGGTCTTGCTTGCGACCATCAATATTGAAATGCTGGCTTTCATGCCTTGTAATCCCTCTATCGGTGGTTCTGCCAAGGGGATCGTTGTGCGTGAAGTCGATGCCCTAGGTGGTGAGATGGCCAAACCATTGACAAGACTTACATCCAGATGAAGATGCTCAACACAGGGAAGGGGCCAGCTGTCCGTGCCCTTCGTGCGCAGGCTGATAAGGAACTCTATTCTAAGGAGATGCGCAAGACGGTTGAAAATCAAGAGAATCTGACCCTTCGTCAAACCATGATTGATGAGATTTTGGTGGAAGACGGCAAAGTTGTTGGTGTGCGTACAGCGACCCATCAAGAATATGCTGCCAAAGCCGTTATCGTGACGACAGGGACAGCCCTCCGTGGGGAAATTATCATTGGAGACCTTAAGTATTCATCAGGTCCTAACCACAGCCTCGCTTCTATTAACCTTGCTGACAATCTTAAGGAACTGGGTCTCGAAATCGGTCGTTTCAAGACAGGAACCCCTCCACGTGTCAAGGCTTCTTCAATCAATTACGATGTGACCGAGATTCAGCCAGGAGACGAAGCGCCTAATCACTTCTCCTACACTTCACGTGATGAGGATTATGTCAAGGATCAGGTGCCATGCTGGTTGACCTACACCAATGGTACCAGTCATGAAATTATCCAAAATAACCTCCACCGTGCGCCTATGTTTACAGGTGTGGTCAAGGGAGTGGGGCCTCGTTACTGTCCATCAATTGAGGACAAGATTGTGCGCTTTGCAGACAAGGAACGCCACCAACTCTTCCTTGAGCCAGAAGGGCGCAATACAGAAGAAGTCTATGTTCAAGGACTTTCAACCAGTCTGCCTGAGGATGTCCAGCGTGAGCTGGTTCATTCTATCAAAGGGTTGGAAAATGCAGAGATGATGCGGACAGGTTATGCCATTGAGTATGATATGGTCTTGCCTCATCAGTTGCGTGCAACTCTGGAAACCAAGAAAATCTCAGGTCTTTTCACTGCTGGTCAGACAAATGGAACGTCAGGCTACGAAGAAGCTGCTGGCCAAGGGATTATCGCTGGGATCAATGCGGCTTTGAAAGTCCAAGGCAAGCCTGAATTGATTTTTGGAAGCGCAGTGATGGTTATATCAGGGGTCATGATTGATGACTTGGTGACCAAGGGAACCATTGAACCCTATCGTCTCTTGACCAGTCGTGCTGAATACCGTCTCATCCTCCGCCATGACAATGCTGATATGCGTTTGACCGAGATGGGACGTGAGATTGGTCTTGTGGATGATGAACGCTGGGCTCGCTTTGAAATCAAGAAAAATCAATTTGAAAATGAGATGAAGCGCCTAGACAGTATCAAACTCAAGCCAGTCAAGGAAACCAATGCCAAGGTTGAGGAGATGGGCTTCAAGCCGTTGACAGATGCAGTGACAGCTAAGGAATTTCTTCGCCGTCCAGAAGTTTCTTATCAAGATGTGGTGGCCTTTATCGGACCAGCAGCAGAGGACTTGGATGACAAGATTATCGAATTGATTGAAACAGAAATCAAGTACGAAGGCTACATCTCCAAAGCTATGGATCAGGTAGCCAAGATGAAACGCATGGAAGAAAAACGCATTCCAGCCAATATAGACTGGGATGATATTGACTCCATTGCGACAGAAGCTCGTCAGAAGTTCAAACTCATCAATCCAGAAACCATCGGCCAAGCCAGCCGTATTTCGGGAGTAAACCCAGCAGATATTTCTATTTTGATGGTGTATCTGGAAGGTAAAAATCGTAGTATTTCTAAAAATCAAGAAAAGAAAGCATAGAAAAAACAGCTCCGTCTTCGGGGCTGTTTTCTTGCTTTATTCTTCATCTGGTGTGAGGATCATCGGGATGATAATCGGTTCACGTTCTGTATTTTCATAGAGGAAGGGGCGAATAGCGTTGACAATGGCACCATTGACAGATTGAACGCTAGCATCCTTGTTTTTCAATGCGATACGAATTGCATTGAAGAGAATGCGCTGGCTTTGACGAATCAAATCTCCAGACTCTCTCATGTAAACAAAGCCTCGGCTGAGGATATCTGGACCAGACAGAATCATCTGTGACTTGAAGTCAACAGTTGCGACTGCCAGAACGACACCATCTTCAGATAGATCACGACGATCTTTGAGAACAGCAGCACCGATTTCACCGATACGATTTCCATCGACATAGATATCTTGAGCGTTGAAATGACCTGCGATACGAGCTGAGTCAGCAGTAAGGGCAAGCACATCACCATTGCTCATAATAAAGATGTTGTCCTTCTCAACCCCAGTATCCACTGCTAGTCCAGCGTGGAGTTTTTGCATGCGGTATTCACCGTGGACAGGCATGAAGTATTTTGGCTTAATCAAGCGGAGCATGAGTTTTTGCTCTTGCTGACCACCGTGTCCAGATGTGTGGATATTGTTAACCTTACCGTGGATAACTTCGACACCAGCTTCAGAAATGATGTTAATCAGCTTGTTGACGCTAGTGGTATTTCCAGGGATTGGACTAGAAGAGAAGATAACTGTATCACCTGGTTGGAGTTGTACCTGACGGTGGGTTCCGTTGGCGATACGAGAGAGGGCTGCCATTGGCTCGCCCTGACTACCTGTACAGAGGATGAGAACTTCTCCTGCAGGATAATCTTTGATTTCATTTGGCTCGATAAAGGTTCCCTTAGGAGCTTTGATGTAGCCAAGCTCGATTCCGTTGACAATGGCCTTTTCCATAGAGCGACCAAAGACCGCAATCTTACGTCCAGTCTTAACAGCGGCTTCTGTTGCTTGCTGGAGACGGAAGATATTTGAGGCAAAGGATGCAAAGATGATACGTCCTTCAATGCTTTGGATAATCTTCATGATGGACTGACCAACGACTTTTTCAGAGTTGGTAAAGGTTGGCACTTCTGCATTTGTCGAGTCGGACAGGAGACAGAGCACGCCTTCTTCACCAAGGGCTGCCATACGGTGCAAGTCCGCAGGTTCTCCAACTGGAGTAAAGTCGAACTTGAAGTCACCCGTACAAACGATTTTCCCTTGAGGAGTATGGATGACAATCCCTAAAGGTTCTGGAATAGAGTGAGTCGTTCTAAAGAACGTTGCCTTGAGGTTTTTAAAGGTCAACTCAGTATTGTGGTTGATTTCGTAAAGTTTGGCGTTGCGCAAGAGGCCGTGTTCTTCGAGTTTCCCACGGATCAAAGCCAAGGCAAGTGGTCCAGCGTAGATAGGGACATTTGCTTGCTTGAGCAGGAAAGGAATCCCACCAATATGATCCTCGTGTCCGTGTGTGATTAAGACAGCCTTAACGCGGTCGATATTGTCCACGATGTAAGAGTAGTCAGGAATGACATAGTCGATACCCAGCAAGTCATCTTCTGGGAATTTAATCCCAGCATCGACGATGATAATCTCATCTTGGTATTCAATTCCCGTAAGTATTTTTTTCCCGATTTCTCCCCAGACCACCGATGGCAAAAAAACGCCGACTTCTTCAGGTTTAAGAGTATAGGCCATATTAGAACTCCGTAATTTCGAAGGCGCCAGTTTCTTTTTCGTAATCTAGCAATTTGTCAGACAAGAGTTCGATATACTCGATATTGTACTCTGGGCGATTTTTCTTCGACAAGTTGACGAGCAGTGATGCGACCCTCAAGTTCTGAGCTGGCATCGATGTCTAGGGTTAAAGTGCGCGTGTTGTTTCGCGACGTGGGTTACGTTCTTTTTGTTTCTTGATAAAAAAAACCTTTGTAAATCATATAGTTCCTTTCTATTTACAGGTCAGCTTATTCCAAACTTTTTAGCAGATATTTGCTTGATTTCATTCCATTTTTTTGTCTAGATTGACCTTGATTCGTTACAATTATTTCAATTATACCACAAAATGAAAAATTAGTAAAAGACGGAAACGAGAAAGTCATAGGGTCACTCATTAGGAAGCGTTTGCAAAAATAAAGAAAGTATGTTATCTTGATAATGGGAGTGGAATTTATCGTTTGTCATAATTTCCTATAGTTTTTAAGTCAAGGAGGTTGCCTTATGTATAACTTATTTTCTTTTGCTATCGGAGTTCGCTTGGTGGCTTTTATCGTTTTTGTTGCTTGCGTTTATGCTGGGAATCTTCTATTTGCCAAACTGGAACGACGACAAACCAAGTTCTTGTGGAAAATTATCTTTGTGACTCTCTACTCGCTTTTTCTCCTCCTCGTGACCTATGTCGTTTGGTTTGTATTTTACTTTGGATTAAATGCTTAGATGCCCTGCTCATGCTAGGGCCTTTTTGTTTAGGGGCAAAGAAAATTCCCATGTGCCAGCTTTTGTAGTATAATAGTAAGCAGACAAAAAGATAGGAATGTGTTATGAAAGTATTAGCTTTTGATACGTCCAGCAAGGCTCTTTCTCTCGCTATTTTAGAGGACAAGCAGGTTCTTGCCGAGACGACGATTAATATTAAGAAAAATCACAGTATTACCCTTATGCCTGCCATCGATTTTTTGATGGCAAGTTTAGATTGGACACCCAAGGACTTGGACCGAATCGTGGTGGCGGAAGGGCCGGGTAGCTACACAGGCTTGCGAATCGCGGTAGCCACTGCTAAGACGTTGGCTCATACTCTGAACATTGAGTTAGTCGGTATGTCGAGTCTCTTGGCTCTGGTGCCATATCAACAAGAAGGCTTGTTTGTTCCTTTGATGGATGCGCGTCGCAACAATGTTTATGCAGGATTTTATGAAAATGCCAAACCTGTCATGCCAGAAGCACACTTGCCTTTTGAGCGAGTGATTGAGTTAATCAAGGGCGCTAGTCAGGTAACCTTTGTCGGAGAAGTTGGCCCCTTTGTGGAGCAGATTCAAGAACACTTACCAAGGACTAATTTCAAAGAAACCTTGCCAAATGCGGCTAATCTAGCACTTTTGGCTTGGGACAAGGAAGCAGACTCCTTGCATGATTTTGTGCCAAATTACCTCAAACGAGTTGAAGCTGAGGAAAACTGGCTCAAGAACCATACTGAGTCTAGCGAGTCTTACATTAAACGCCTATGATAGAGATCAAACGAATCCAACAGCAGTCTGACTTGGCTCAAGACATCTACGCTGTCATGGCAGCCGTTTACCCAGTCAGTCCTTGGACGCTGGAACAAATCCAAGCAGACCTGTCCCAAGACCAGACTTGGTATGCTCTAGCTTATGATGGGGCAGAAGTGATTGGCTTTCTAGCTGTGCAGGAGAATCTATTTGAAGCAGAAGTTCTGCAAATCGCTGTTAAAGGGCCCTATCAGGGTCAGGGAATTGCGTCAGACTTGTTTGCTCAATTGCCGGCAGATAAGGAAATTTTCCTCGAGGTCAGAAAGTCGAACCACCGAGCGCAAGCATTTTACAAGAAAGAAAAGATGGCAGTTATCGCTGAGCGAAAGGCCTACTACCATGACCCAGTCGAGGACGCCATCATCATGAAGAGAGAAATAGATGAAGGATAGATATATTTTAGCATTTGAGACATCCTGTGATGAGACTAGTGTTGCCGTCTTGAAAAACAACGACCAGCTCTTGTCCAATGTTATTGCTAGTCAAATTGAGAGTCACAAACGTTTTGGGGGCGTAGTGCCAGAAGTAGCCAGTCGTCACCATGTCGAGGTCATTACAGCCTGTATCGAGGAGGCGTTGGCAGAAGCAGGGATTACCGAAGAGGACGTGACAGCTGTTGCGGTTACTTATGGACCGGGCTTGGTCGGAGCCTTGCTAGTTGGCTTATCAGCTGCTAAGGCCTTTGCTTGGGCACATGGACTTCCACTTATCCCTGTTAACCACATGGCTGGTCACCTCATGGCAGCTCAGAGCGTGGAGCCTTTGGAGTTTCCCTTGCTAGCCCTCTTGGTCAGCGGTGGACACACAGAGTTGGTTTATGTTTCTGAGGCTGGTGACTACAAGATTGTTGGGGAAACGCGAGATGACGCGGTTGGTGAGGCTTATGATAAGGTCGGCCGTGTCATGGGTTTGACCTATCCTGCAGGTCGTGAGATTGATGAGCTAGCTCATCAAGGGCAGGATATTTATGATTTTCCTCGTGCCATGATTAAGGAAGATAATCTGGAGTTTTCATTCTCAGGTTTGAAATCGGCCTTTATCAATCTTCATCACAATGCCGAGCAAAAGGGAGAAAGCTTGTCCACAGAGGATTTGTGTGCTTCCTTCCAAGCAGCTGTACTGGATATTCTTATGGCAAAAACTAAGAAGGCTTTGGAGAAATATCCTGTTAAAACCCTAGTTGTGGCAGGAGGTGTGGCAGCCAATAAAGGTCTCAGAGAACGCCTAGCAACTGAAATCACAGATGTCAATGTCATCATTCCACCTCTGCGCCTCTGCGGAGACAATGCAGGTATGATTGCTTATGCCAGCGTCAGCGAGTGGAACAAAGAAAACTTTGCAAACTTGGACCTCAATGCCAAACCAAGTCTCGCCTTTGATACTATGGAATAAGGAGTCAGCTTAAGGCTGGCTTTTTTGCTCTCTTAAATGTCAGAATATTTTGACAAAACCATAAAAATAATGATATACTATATAAAAAATAGGAGGTGGTCAGATGATTGAGAGAATGGAATTGGGAGAATTTTACAAGGAATTGCGCTTGGCGAGAAAACTCAAGCAGTCAGATGTGGCCTGTGAGGGTCTAACAGCTTCTCAGTTGTCCAAGTTTGAACTAGGACAGTCTATGCTATCTGCGGACAAACTGATCTTAGCCATCCAAGGAATCAATGTGACCTTCGATGAGTTTGGTCATAAGCTCAACAATTATCAAGAATCTCCACATATGCGAATTGGTAGAAGGGTTGTGGATCGCTTTGCCCACCAAGATATAGCTGGTTTAGAGCAACTGTTGGAGGAAGTCGAGCAAGAACAGATGGCGCAGACCTATCGTCGTTTGAATGCTATTGTAATCAAAGATGCCATCCATTCACTAGATAAAAGCTACCCACTAGAAGAGGAGGATAGGGAGTTTTTGACGACCTACCTCTATGCTATCGAATCTTGGACCTGGTTTGAACTCTATCTTTTTTGCAATACTATGCCTTTCCTAAGCAATCAAGATTTGATATTTTTATCAACCTCCTTACTCGAAAAATCCAAGGAATTTAAAGAGTTGGTACATAATAGACTGTATATGAAACAAGGGCTGTTAAATATCATCTCAGAGCTCATGGAGCGCAAATTTTTTTCTTATATCCCAATCTTTGAAGCCGAGCTGGAGAGTATGCTCCGTCCATACGATGTTTTTGAGAAATTATTGTGGCAGTTTTTAAAGAAGATGAGCATTTTCCTTCAAACTAAGGGAAGCAATCAAAAAGAGATTGAACACTTTATCCAATCTCTGCAAGTATTAGAAAATCCACAATTAACAGCCCTTTTTGAATTGCGTTTTCAGCAATACAAAGAACTTATCGATTAGTTAGAAACGGGAAAATGATAATAATCTCAGCAACGATTTTCAATAATGTTAAAATTTGTTTCTTCATATTTCTCCACTCCTCATTAGTAATAACTTTATTATACCAGTGAAATAATTAAATCTACTAAAATCGCAAATGTGAAATTTCTATAAGAAAAATATCAAATATGCGATTTTCTACAATAAGCTAATTTTCGTGTTATAGTGTTTTTGTAAAGCACTTGAAGCAAATCCTAGGTCGCAGAAGTGGTTTACAAATGAAAATAATTGAAGGAGTGTAAAAAATGTTAAATTTACAATTTGCAGAAACAATGGAATTGACAGAAGCTGAGTTGCAAGATGTTAGAGGAGGCAACACTGTGGTTAACCCAGGCGGTGGAATTGGAGTAGGTTTAGGAGCACCTTGGTCAATCACTAATTTCTGGAAGAAATATTTTAACCATGATTCTTCCACTGTTAATCGTCGTCATTGATATTTAAAGCCCTTGCCTTTGTTTGGGTTAGGGCTTTCTTTATTTCGTAATATAGGAGAAAATAGGATGAAAAAGATAATCTCACGCTACTACTTTATTATAGCTGCTCTACTAGTTATTGCTGACCAGAAGTTCAGTGGTCTGGTTTTATCTAGCGACTTTGCTCTTGGTCTATCTGACTTTACCTATTATCTGTCGGATATGATGTTGAATTTTCTTGTGGTTTTATTTGCTCTTATTGTTATGATTTGGTCGGGGAAATGGCAGAAAATCAACAATAGAAAGTTTAAAAGATCCTATCTTTTCTATTCCTTCCTAGCTCTGCTTGCTTTTGTTGCTTGGAATTTTGTCACCTTTTTTCTTTTCCCACCTACTCGAAATGAAATTTCTTATCAACATGCTGCTCCTACTTTTACAGGAGCTACGGCATTTTTGATGTATTTTTTTTATCCTGTGATTGCAGGTCCCATTTTTGAAGACATGATTTATCGTGGATTAGTGATGACTGCTCTGGAAAAAGGAAAGAAATGGGGGCTAGATGTACTTGGTTCTGCTGCTTTGTTTGGAATATTGCATATTAGTAATCATGGTTGGGTATTGACAGACTTTGTCTTCTATATGGGTGGAGGTCTTATATTTGCAGTCTTATTTAGAATGACAAAGTCAATTTATTGGCCTATTGGACTGCATATAGTCTACAATGGTATTGGTCAGCTTTTGATGTTACTGTAATTTTGGTTGTTAGTAGTATCGCGGTCTATCCTTGGGGAAAGATTCCCATTTGAACTTAAAAAGGAGTTGTGATGAAAGTATTTCTTCAAAATAGAGATTTTAGGCAATTAACTATCAACCAGTGGATTTCAACGGTTGGGGATACGATTTTTTATCTGGCCTTTTTGAATTATGTGGCAGATGCATCTTTTGCCCCTTTGGCGATTTTACTGATCACGATTTCAGAAACCCTTCCTCAAGTTCTGCAAATCTTTCTGGGAGTTTTGGCGGATTTTCAACATCATCGTGTCCTAAAATATACAATGATTAGTTTTGCAAAATTTTTGCTTTACTCTATCGTTTCTTTATCACTTTCAGGGCAGTCCTTTTCCTTGTTATTAGTAGCATTTATTTGTCTGATTAACCTCTTATCTGACACATTGAGTTATTTTTCAGGCGCCATGCTCACTCCGATTTTCATTAGAATTATTGGGCAAGACCATCTGGCAGAAGCTATTGGATTTAAACAGTCAACTGTTAGTTTAGTGAAAACAATCAGTAATATTCTAGGAGGAGTCTTACTAGGTATTCTATCTATCCAGTCTATTTCCTTACTGAATGCTCTGACCTTTTTAATCGCATTTTTAGGTATTCTTTTCATAAAAACAGACCTCTTGAAAGTAGAAAAAACGATTAGCTATCAAGAAGGACTCTCTGTAAAATCCTTTTGCCAGCATCTGCTCCAATCATCAAAATTGATATGGAATATGAATAAGGTGCTCTTGGTTTTGTTTATTATCTCTATTAGTCAAGCAGTGATAAATGTTACAGTTCCTGTTTCTACTCTGTTTTTGAGGAATCAGCCCTTTTTGAATTTACAAACAGGTCAATCTCTTGCCTTGTTATCCACCCTTGAATTGTCAGCCCTTATTGTCGGAAGCCTTGTGAGTGGCTATCTGAAGAATACAATCTCCATAAAACTAGCCCTATATGCCTCGCTTATTATCCAATTACTCCTTTTAGTTGGCTTTGTGGCAGTTCGTTTTGACTGGATTCTTATCTTTAGTGCCTTGGATGCCTTTTTCGCAGGTATCCTCTCTCCTCGATTACAGGAACTCATTTTTAAACAAATACCTGAGGAGTCAATGGGAGCAGTTCAATCCTCTATCGGTGCCATTACAGTTGTTTTACCTAGCTTATTTACAATAGCTTTGGTAACCATTGCTACTAGCTTTGGAACTCTGGCAGTTAGCTTTGTTTTATTGCTATTTCTTCTAGCTGCCTTTATCATACTCTTGAATATCCGTGAAAACATTTAGCGAAGAATGTGTATATTATATGTTTGAGACTGGATTCCAGTCTGTTTATGATGGCTACAATCAGCAGACTGTTAAATTTTTGAGAAAGTTGCTTGACACTTCAGACCAATCGGTTTATAATTAAAAAATGTAGAGATAAATACATGAGAAAAGAAGAAAAAACAAGACTACGAAGAGAGAAAATCATTACCGCTGCTTTGTTTGAATTTTGCTACAAAAAGGCTATCAAGGTTTTTGTCATCAATGAACTTTGTAAAAGTGGATGGTATTTCCAAAAGGAGTTTTTGTATCATAATTTTTTCAGAAATCAGACCTCTATCCTAGATAGCTTTTCCAGGCAACTAGTGGCAACGCTGCTAGTTGCTCTTTTGATGCCCATCGCGTATTAAAGACAACACGAGGAGAAAAGATGAAAGAGGATTGGGAGCGCAGGCAGCGATGCCAGCGGCCCTGGTTTATGTCAGTCTCGGCCTGGCCTGTGGGATTATCGGTGCGCCCTATGTGACACCTGTTGAGATGGGCTTGATGAGCCTCTTTGTTTATGCTGTGCCCAGTTTGCTATAGTTTGGCACGATTGCGTTTCAACTCTGGCAGCTATTGCCATGACGGTCTTTTGATCAATTTTGCGTCTCTTTTTGTTGAGTTTGCATGCGTCGACTATTTCCGTCATGCCAGTCTTTGGCACAATATCGGTATGTTGAGTATCTTGACGGATGAGACTTTATGGTGTTTTGATGGGCGAATTGGCCCATACAGATAAGATCAATCCTATGTGGATGCACGGAACAATCTCAACAGCTGTGCGCTTTGGTTTTGGGAACAGTGGTTGGAACGGCTCTGAGTGCTGCCAAATCCAGAAATCTTTGGTTTAGACTTTTGCCCTTGTTGGGATGTTCATCGGAATTTTGCTTCGCAATTCGAGATTATGCAGACAGACAGTTCCTGTGTTACGCAATCTGCTCGTCATCCTAGCAGTTGTTGCGGTGGCTCCTTCTTTTGCTCTTGACAGTGGTGTCTCCAGTCGCTGGCTGATTTACTGTTTGCGACGCTACTTAGTTTGTATTGGGAACGGTTTTGGTCAGTAGTATCTTTATTGGGTTATTTTCTCTGGCCAGTTTGGCCGCTAGTTCCTTCATCTTTAGTCCAGCCCTTGAGGCCTGCCCTTGCAGTCGTTAAGACGTTTTGGAATTCTTGCCGTTTCTGGCCATCTTGAAGTTCTTTCAGGGCACAGGCCAAGTTGATCTTTCTCAGTCAGGTAGCTGGACTTGGCCCGTCTTGGCTTGGGTGGCTTTCGCTACCTCTGATGGTCAGGGACAGTTTATGGGTGGTCTTGATTGCCGTCTCTTTGGTCTTTTCGTCAGCTTGCTCACGGGATGGAGTATCATATGGCGTAAATGGGTCTTTTCCTGTGGGGTTGCCGGGTATATTCTAACTGGAGGCGGCGCTTGAAAAATCATTGAAATACTCATCTCTTGCAGCCCTGGGAGGCATTTGCTGCAGGTGTGCTTCCTTAGCACTCAGGTGGTGCTAGAAGGGAGGCTGGCTAGCGAGAAGATAATCAGACGGCCAATGGCTCCCAGGAGCAGAACATCTATGGAGGTGGCCGGGTCGGGCTGGTTGCAGGATTCAAAGAGTCCGTTCAGCATTTTGAGATCTCTGATGTGATCAATGGGTTTGAGAGACGGGATGGTCAGGTCATCTTTGGTCTTCAATGGAGTATAACAATATCCAGCGATCTTGGCTTCAAAGGCAGGCCACACTTTTGGTGCCAAAGACCCTAATGTCCTTGTAGTGAGAGAGGCCAGGCTCTGGTATCAGGTCACCACTAGCTGATATCGGTGGAAATCGACTGAGTCGTTTCCAGGCCCTACCATCATTTCAAGCAGTTTAGGCACCAATGCTACGACACCCGGACAGCCCCAGCTATCCTTAACTTCTTCTTTCGGGAGGTTTAACCAGAGTCATGGTGCGTTTGGGCGTGTCGATTTGGCTGCTAGTTTTTGGTAAAATTGGTGTGAAACAGTTAGCATCAAAACCAGGGTTTTGAATTAGTTATCGAACTTCAAATGACCAAGCAACTGCTTAACATAAGGTCTAGGGATGAGGTTTGAAGTCATTTTGCTTGAGGCAAGGCATTGAGAACTCACACCAAGATGGAACCGCTTGAGAAAAGTTAGCCAAAACAATTCTTCAAGGGCACACCTCTGTGGGCTGATATTAAATAATTTCTTGAAGTCATCCGTTACAGTGAGATGGGTGATTTCTCAGTTACTAGGGGATGGCTTTAGGCAGCTATATCGAATCAAACCAGGTTGTGAGGATGCTAATGCGGTATTATTTTAAGGAGAGTCATGAAAGGTCAAAGTGAGCAGGTCGCGGTCACTTTGGGTCTGGGTTACAGCTCTGCAAACTCAGAAAGCAGATAATGCAACAACAATCAAAATCGCAACTGTTAACCATGGCAATTTCTAGAAGGCTCGTTGGGATAAAGTTCAAGATTGAACTAAAGAGACATTGTGCTTTTGATTTGGGTTACGGACTGCATTGAGCTGAGGGCGGCTGCTGGTGAGGCGGGTGGACTGCGGGCGCTTTAACCCACTGCAACTATTTGAACAGCTGGAACGAAGCGGAAAGAGAGACAGCATGGCGATTGCTGATGCCCCATCTCTCAATCCGCCTTTCAGGTTTGAAGAGTGACAGCAAGTACACCAAAGTGGGGTATCAGCAGGCGGAGAAATCGCTGCGGAACGATTACCACAAACAGAAATGCATTGCGTTTCCTTGCTTCAATCAATACCCAGCAATTAAATTAAGGCGTTCAGGAACTGCTCTTACAGCAGTTCTTCTTAACATCCCAAAAGAAATCAAAATTTGAAAATCCTTTCTGAACAGACGCTAGCCAAACAGCTCGTTCATTGTCATCGGTTGACCTGCAAATTTAAAACTGTGCCTTTACGTTACAAACCAAGGTGGACTACGAAGCACTTTTCAAAGAACAAGCTGGATGAAACTCAAAACAATGGTGCAACGTCGTGATTGCGAAAAGTTGGGAGCATAAGGCCAGTGTTCTTTATCAAAGGCTGATCGCAGCTTACCACACAGATGGCGTGAAAGGTTATCGAAGAACCATCAGACGGTTTGGATCAACCAGTTTGGTATGCAAGAGAGCAGGGGAGGTGGGAAAGTTCACCTCTTGCTTTCTTCTCGACAGGTTATCAAGGTGAGTTTCCATAGAGGTGAGAGAATGCTGGTTTTCCCAAAAGTGAACAAGAACAGATTGAGGCAGAAGGATTCATGTTTTGGTTTTGCGTACCTTGATTTCTAAAGTCGGTGCCCAACAGGTGAGGCTCCAACTATGGGTGAAGTTTTAATCCATTGGGGCTGAGTGGGGTTGGGACTTGCGCCTTTTGTCAGCATTCAAGGATTCACTTTTAGATGCAGGGCCACGGTTTCCTACAACCACTATGACACTGTATGGAGATCAGGTGGACCGGAGAATTCATACCACACTTTTCAATTTGCGCAATGGCTTCATGTATGGTTGATGATAAGGGTCTTCAGCTCGTTTGAGTGCTTTGAAATGCTGCAGCACCATGATGACCTGCCTATCAATGTCAGGTTTTATCATGGAGGCAGATCGCTTCGACAGACCCTGGAATAAGTATCTGGAAAACATGCGGATAAACTCCGTGGGGCAGATTTGTGGTCTCTGCACTGGGAACAAGGGACAAAATGCCTTGGGAACGGCTGGGGGCTCACAAGGGTTGTGACCTTTGATGCCAAGGCAGAAATTTTGTTGGATATCCGGAGTTACGGTGGGGTTTGTGGGTCAGCTCCTGGTATCTCCTTCAAGCCTTACAGTCTCTTCGTACTTTACGCAGATGGCCGTATCTTGGTTGAAGGCTTGTACAAAATAGATGAACGAGGTTGACCCTTGGTAGTACTATATCAACCAAATCCAGGAAATCGTAGTTGGTTTGGGTGCCTCTACAAGAGGGCGTGCAGCCCTTTCTAAAACGATTCTTTTCGAAGACCCTGACTCTCTTAATATCAGAGGATTCAGTCAACCGGGTTACAAGGACAGGGTCAAACGGTTTTGCCAGCAGGCCAGTGCCAAGCTGGAGGTTCGTCTGGTTCCGGGCTTGGGTTGCATGATGTTCTGGAAAGGATTCGGAGCAACAGACAAAGTAGGCACGATGAATTGGGGTGTATACGCCAGGAGATGAGCTATCGAGCGATATGAGCTTCAGCCATTCTCAATGTGATCAAGGTTGGCAAAATTCTATCACAAGGCGTTTCAGTCCTGCCGACGACAGCGAGGGACAGGGCCTATGCGGCGGTCTTTGATGCCTAGGTACCTATGGTGGCCTTCGGTCTAAGTGCCAGCTAATGAGACCACACAGTGGAGATGAAAATGTGCAGATCATAGAATTACTACACCCATATTGAATTAGTAAGGGGAGCTGATTCGAGCTGGGTAGAGATGTTATCAAGTTAGATCCAGATCCGATGGGCTTTTCAAAGAGAACCATCACAGCAGTCAAGGATGTATTGCATTCACATCCAAGGAAGGGGATATCTACAGGTCATTGGATATTCTGGAGCAGGAAATCAACCCTTGTACGGAGTGATTAATCTCTGCAAAACCATCTGCAGGAAAATTACCAAGTGACAGAGATGTGATTTTTGATGGCAAGGAGTGACCTTGACGGCAGGCAGTTGCGTCGTAGACGTCAAGATATCAGATGATTTTCCAGCATTTTGGCCTGGTGAGCCAGAGACTGCAGGAGGGTGTAGCCTTTGCCCTTAAACACTCTGGACTCTTCGGGAAGAAGACTAAAGGCCCAAGCTAAGTTGTTGGACTTGGTTGGTTTGGCAGACCGTGCGAAACTACCCTTCGCGGCTATCTGGGCAAAGCAGCGTGTGGCCATTGCGCGTGCCTTGGCAGGTGATCCCAAAATCACCGGTTCAGGTCAGCTTCTGCCCATGATCACAAGACAACCAAGCAGATTTTGGCCTTGTTTTGCAAGATTTGAATCAAAAGTGAAGCAACTGTTGTCTTTGATTACGCATGGAAATGCCACGAAATGTCAAGATGTTGCCAACCGTGTGGCGGTTATGCGGGATGGGCATTTGATTGAAGGAGTGTCCTTGGAAGTAGCTATGGACCTAAACGGCCCTTGACCCAGACTTTATCTCAGCAGCTACAGGTGGCCATGCAAAATCGTGGAACACTTGTCTGAAAACAGCCTTTTGGTTCAGCTCAAGTATGCAGGGGCTTCAACGGACCGGGCCACTCTTGAATGGTTAGCACAAGCATTACAAGTAACGGCTAATATCCTCTGTAGGGCATGTTAAATTCTCGATGAGCCTGACAGGTGGTGGTGAGTCTTGTCAGGTGAAAAGCTTGGCGCTAGCAAATTTCCCAAGAAGCCATTCTTAATCAAACGGGTGTACAACTAAAGTATTGAAAAGGAGAGAGTAAGATGGAATCATTGATTCAAACCCTATTTACCAAATGTCTATAAAATGGGTTGGGCTGGTCAGGCAGGCTGAGACAGCCATCTACTAACTCTTTATATGACGGATTCTTTCCTCTCATCAGGTTTCTTTAGGGCTGGTAGCAGGACTCTTCCTTGTCTTGACTGCGCCAGGTGGTGTCTTATGGAAGGTAAGGTCGTTTTTCTGGATTTTGGATAAGTTACTATTTTCCGATGCGGTGCTGTTTATCATTCTCTTAGCAGTCTTGTCTTATTCTCCCATCTAATCGTAGGGGTTGTGTTATCGGGCCGATGCGGCTGTGTACTATCTTTTGCGGTCTTTTGTGCTGCCGTCAGGTGCAGGTTGTCTTGGCAGGCTAGATGGTGGTGTCATTGAGGCAGCTCAAGCAGGCAGACTGACATTCTGAGATATCGTAGGTACCTATCTCAGAAGATACCAGATTTGATCCGTGTGACGACTGCTGACCTTGATTTCCCTTGTTGAAACAGCTGGCGGGAGCAGTTGGGCTGGTGAAATGATAATGGCCAGCTATCGCTTATGGATTTGTACTACAATCACGTGTGACCATCTTGGCAACCATCATTATCATTTTGCTTGTCAAACTAAATTTTTATAGATTTGTTAATAGTAGATGGTTAGATTATTTTACTGTAAGGCTTAAACAAATTCAATCTTCGCAGAGTTACTAAACAAACAGCGCATAAAGGCTGCCCAGCAACTTTTACTTTCAACTAGTGATAGTATAGAAGATATTTGTTATGCCGTTGGTTACAGTAATGTTGGATATTTCTATAAAGTGTTCCGAAAATTGTGCGGAAAATCGCCAAAAGCCTACCGAAAACAGGTAGAAACGACACTATAATATTTGTATTCCTTTACAAAAGGTGCTATAATATCAATAATAATATCAGGAGGTTCTATCATGAAAAAGAAACCAATCTATCTATGGGTCTTACTAATCTTGTCTGCCCTTATTTCAGCTATGTCTCTGTTTGAACATGTTTGAGTCCCTACTCGGAGAAGCCTTCGTGCCGCTCAGAAACAGGTTGCAGGGGTCAGTGCTCAGCAATGTAGAAGGCAGTTAATTTTCAACTATAGAGTATGGCAGAGCATGTCATTCTATTTTTCATATGGCCTTGGTTGTACTATCTGCTATCTTTAGTGTGTCGTGGCGTTGTCTCCTCCTTGTTCGTAAATTTGCAATATGGCAAACTATACTTATCTCGGCTATGTTTCGTTGCTCATTATTGGTTCGATTTATACCTATGTTTACGTTTACAGGACGCTGTGCAGTTGGTTCAGATGAAACATGCGTATTGACAATGGTATGGGTTCGCAGCTGTCAGCATTTTCATATCGTCATCAATGTTCTTTCTAGCCCTTGTCTTCTATAAGATGTGGCGTCAACAGAAAAGCCTTGGCTGAAGAAGAGGAAACAGAAGAACTTGTCTAAGTATTGACAAAAAGAACTATCAAGTTACAATCTTGGTAGTTCTTTTTCGATTATAAAATAAAAATCATGGAGGTACATATGAAGACAATTTCTTTAGTTTATATCAGTCTGAGTGGGCAAATACTGAGAGTTTTTGTGACACGCTTGAAAGACTATCTCTTGTCCCAGTACGAGGGAATTGAGGTTCAAAAGATTCATATCAAGGATTTGGTCAAGGAAGGCCAAGATTTTCTATGAAATGGACCATCCCTATGTCGCTTTTTTTGCCGACCTACCTCGAAGGTGGGAAATGGCGTGGATAACGGAGATGTTGAGATTTTGACGACACCAGTGGGGGATTTTTATCGCCTATGGTGACAATGCTAGTAAAGTGTTTTGGGCGTAGTTGGTTCAGGAAATCGTAACTTTAATAACCAATACTGCCTGACAGCTAAGCAATACAGTCAACGTTTTTGGTTTCCCTGTATTGGCTGACTTTTGAAATGCGAGGCATGCTGGGAGATATCAAACGTGTCGCAGCGATTATCGCAGATTTGTATGAGTTGGAAAG
>BNJS01002562.1_pt1 | contig 41461 bp, 70 predicted proteins | sample 8540461 | NCBI WGS metagenome assembly BNJS01 (sample SAMD00202454, study PRJDB9452) | human saliva metagenome | isolation source: human saliva | place: Japan
GCCAATGTTAAACATCTTCTGTCTGTTTTGTCGCAGTGTGAGGCTCGCGCACTCACACTTATCGGTAATCGTTTTGTTAAAGAACAGCGCCGCCGAAGCAGCGAAGACGTGAACTATACAGAACCCGGCAAACTTCAGTCAAGCAGGAAAACGGAAAAAAATAAAAGCAAATTTGTCTAGTGTCAATGTGCAGAAAGAGAATTTTTGTTTCTGCAATTTCCCCATACACTCCGTTCTTTATCCAAAATCCGCTCCCGCCGCCTGATTTGCATATCGCACCGCCATGTTTTTTTCAGTATGATTCGTCCGTTTTTTCCGACGTTTTTCCATTTGAAACCACATTCAGGCAGTTAAGTAACCATGTCCGTTTACACCAGCGTTTCCGACGACGAAATGCGCGCATTTCTGGCCGACTATGATTTGGGCGCTTTCGTTTCGCTGACCGGCATCGCCCAAGGCGTGACCAACAGCAATTATTTTCTCACCACCTCCGCCGACCGCTACGTGCTGACGGTTTTCGAGGTTTTGCAGCAGCACGAGCTGCCGTTTTTCCTGTTGCTGAAACAGCATTTGAGCGGCAGCGGTGTCGCCTGCCCCGCACCCGTGCCGCGCAAAGACGGGCGTTTCGATTCCGTATTGGCGGGCAAGCCGGCCTGTCTCGTCACCTGCTTAAACGGCGCCGACACAAGCTGGCCGACGGCAGAAACAATGTTTCAACACCGGCGCCATGCTGGCGAAAAATGCCATCGCGGGACAAAACTTCCCCATGCATATGAACAACCCGCGTTACACCACTTGGTGGCGCGAATCGGCCGACAAGCTGCTGCCCGTGCTCAGCAGCGAAGACGCCGCGCTGCTAGCCGACGAAATCGCCTATCTCGACGCGCACCCCGATACCGACCCTGCCGCGCGGCATCATCCACGCCGACCTGTTCAAAGACAATGTTCTGCTAGACGGCAACGGCGTGGCTGGTTTCATCGACTTCTCATTACGCCTGCGACGGCAATTTCATGTACGACCTTGCCATCGCCGTCAACGACTGGGCGCGCACCGCCGACAACCGCCTCGACACAGCCTCGCCGACGCCTTTATGCGCGGCTACGAGCGTGCGCTCCCTGTCGTCGGCGGAACGCGCCTACTTTTCCCGTGGCACAGCGCGCCGGCTGCGTCCGCTTCTGCGTGTCGCGCCTGCTCGACTTCCACTTCCCGCAGGAAGGCGAAATGACCTTCATCAAAGACCCCCAACGCCTTCCGCGACCTGCTGCTCTCTTTCAGACGGCCTTAAATACGTTAAAGCTGCACTTTCAAAAACATCATTCCCGCGAAGGCGGAACGGCCTCAGGCATCTTCACGACACAACAGGCCGTCTGAAAGCCCGTTTTCCGTTTCAGACGGCCTTCCCTCTTCCGCAACCCCTCCCGAAAGACCGATTATGTTTACAGGCATCGTACAAGGCATCGGCCGCATCGTCTTTCCGTCGAGCAGCCCGCCGCCGACTTCCGCACCCACACCGTCGAGCTGCCTGAACACATGGCGCACGGCCTGCAACCGGGCGCGTCCGTCGCCTACAACGGCTGCTGCCTCACCATCACCGAAACCGGCGGACGGCTGGCAAAAATTCGACCTGATGGGCGAAACGCTGGACAAAAACCAACTTAGGCCGTCTGAAAGAAGGCGACGCGGTCAACCTCGAACGCGCCGCCCGCTTCGGCGACGAAATCGGCGGCCACCTGATGAGCGGCCACATCACCGCCACCACCGCCATCACCCGCATCGAACGCAGCGGCCTCAACACCACTGTTTGGTTTTCCCTGCCCGCCGCGCTGCGCCCCTACATCCTGCCCAAAGGCTTTTGTCGGGCTCGACGGATGCAGCCTCACCGTCGGCCAAGTGTCGGATACGGAATTCAACGTCCACCTGATTCCTCGAAACCCTGCAACGCACCCTCTTCGGCACGCGGCAGGAAGGCGACGAAATCAATTTGGAAATCGACCCGCAGACACAGGCCGTGGTCGACACCGTCGCACGCGTTCTGGCAAACAAAGGTGGTTAAACACCCCCTCATACGGGCTGAGGCTGTCTGAAAACAATGCGCCACCGGAGTGGAAAACTGTTTTTCAGACGGCCTCTTTTATGTATAGCGGCTGGTTTAATAAAGATAGTTGGGCGTCGCCCGCAAACTTGACGTACACAAACGGACTAAGGCCGTCTGAAAGCAACGCTTCAACAGAGTAAAACCCGTTTTCAGACGGCCTCTTTACATGTATAGCGGTTGTTTCAATAAAAGATAGCCGGGCGTCGCCCGCAAACTTGACGCACACAAACAGACTAGGCCGTCTGAAAGCAAGGCTTCAACGAAGTGAAACCCTGCTTTCAGACGGCCTCTTTGCGCGGCGGCGGTTTAAATATCGCCCTGCGCTTTCACTTTCTCCTCACCGGATTCCAGCTTGCTCAAAGCCGACAGATAGGCTTTGGCGGTGGCGGCGAGCACGTCGGTGTCCGCGCCCTGGCCGTTGACGACGCGGTTGCCGCGAGCCAGGCGCACGCTGGTTTCACCCTGGCTTTCCGTGCCCTGCGTCACGGCGTTCACGGAATAAATCTGCAACACCGCGCCGCTCTGCACCACGCTTTCGATGGCTTTGAAAATCGCATCGACGGGCCCCGGAGCCTGTGGCGAGAGCGTGTTTTTCTTCGCCCTTCACGCTGAACACGATTTCGGCGCGCGGCATTTCGCCGGTTTCGGTGCTGATTTTCTGCGAAACGAATTTGTAGCTTTCAGCATTGAGGCTGACCATTTCGTCGGACACCAGCGCGTGCAGGTCTTCGTCGAAGATTTCTCGTTTTTTGTCGGCCAGCTCTTTGAAGCGGGCGAAGGCGGCGTTCAAAGGGCTTCTTCGCTTTCGAGCTCGATGCCCAGCTTTCGGCGAGCTTTGGTTTTTGAAGGCGTTGCGGCCGGAGAGTTTGCCCAGGCTCAGGCGGTTGGTGGCCCAGCCGACCGATTCGGCAGTCATGATTTCATAAGTTTCGGGGTGTTTCAGTACGCCGTCCTGATGGATGCCCGATTCGTGCGCAAAGGCGTTTGCGCCGACCACCGCCTTGTTGGGCTGCACGGGATAGCCGGTAATGGTGGACACCAGTTTCGATGCCGGCACGATTTGCGTGGTGTCGATGCCCGTTTCCAAGCCGAAACAAATCGTGGCGTACTTTCAGACGCCATCACAATTTCTTCCAAGCTGGCATTGCCCGCGCGTTCGCCCAGCCGTTGATGGTGCATTCCACCTGGCGCACGCCTGCCTGAACGGCGGCCAGCGAGTTGGCCACCGCCATGCCCAAAATCGTTGTGGCAGTGGGTGGACCAAACCACTTTATCGCCGTTGGGCACGCTGCCGATAATGGCGCGGATACGCTCGTACCACACGGAGGGAACGGAGTAGCCCACGGTGTCGGGAATGTTGATGGTGGTTGCACCGGCCTCAATCACCACCGTGAAGATTTTGGCCAAAAAGTCCAAATCGGAGCGCACTGCGTCTTCGGCGGAAAATTCCACGTCGTCCGTGTATTCTTTGGCAATTTTCACCGCCTTCACCGCCGCGTCAATCACTTGCTGCGGCTTCATTTTCAGCTTGTATTCCATGTGGATGGGGCTGGTGGCGATGAAGGTGTGGATGCGCTTTTTCGGCGCGGGGGAAACGGCTTCGCCCGCCTTGCGGACATCGTTTTCAACGGCACGCGCCAACGAGCAGACGGTGGCGTTAGTGATGATTTTGGCAATCGCGTTCACCGATTCGAAATCGCCCGGGCTGGCGGCGGCAAAGCCTGCTTCAATCACGTCCACGCCCATTTTTTTCCAACTGGCGAGCAATACGGATTTTTTCTTCTTTAGTCATGGATGCGCCGGGCGACTGTTCGCCGTCGCGCATGGTGGTGTCGAATATGATGACGCGGTTGTTTTGGCTGGTGGTCATGGTGTTTTTCTCCAAGGTGGTTTGCTGCTGCATAAAGGCATTCAAGTCCAACGGCCGGCCTTGCGACTCGGCCAGCGCCAGTCAGTTTGTTCAACTGCGCGAGCGGCAGCGAGCCGCGCACGCGCCATTTGTAGATGGCAGCCGTGCTGGCGGCATTTTCGGGGTCTTGCTGCTTCAAAGGCCTCGGCCAGCGCGTTTCACGCCGCCGAAATAGGCGATTAAGCGGTCGATGTTCAATTGCATATTTTTGTCCAATCGTCATCGGGCAGTTTCTTCAAAGAAGCGGCGATTATACTGAAATTGGACAAAACAGCAACAAACTCCGCCGATTTTTTTCTTTTTAGACAGCCTATCCGGCAAAAATATTTATACATTTTGTCCATAGTAAACCAAACTTCCGGCAGTCAGCTCCCGCCTTTGCGGTAGCTTTAAAGAGGTTCAAAGGCTTTTGAATACAAAAATGTCCTTTCTGCGGCTCAAAACAAGTCCGGAGGTAGTAAAAGCGCCGTCTGAAAACCTTGTTTCGGTTTTCAGACGGCCTTTGCCTTCAAACAAACGCTGTATCAAAGCGAGTAATACATTTCAAATTCCAGCGGGTGCGGTGCCATGCGGATGCGGCGCACGTCTTCTTCTTAAAGGCGATGTAGCTGTCGATCCAGTCTTTGGCTGAACACGCCGCCGCGCAGCAGGAATTCGTGGTCGGCTTTGAGTGCGGCGAGGGCTTTTCGAGCGAGGCGCACACGGTGGGCACGAGTGCGTCTTCTTCGGGCGGCAGGTCATAGAGGTTTTTGTCGGCCGGTTCACCCGGGTGGATTTTTGTTTTGATGCCGTCCAAACCGGCCATCAAAAAGCGCGGCAAAGGCCAGATACGGGTTGGCGGTGGGGTCGGGGAAACGGGCTTCGATGCGGCGGGCTTTTGCTGCTACCAACCGACGGAATGCGGATGGAAGCCGAGCGGTTTTTTGGGCCGAGTAGGCCAGTTTGGTCGGGGCTTCAAAGTGCGGCACGAGGCGTTTGTAGGAGTTGGTCGAAGGATTGGTAATCGCGTTGAGGGCTTTGGCGTGTTTGATGATGCCGCCGATGTAGTAGAGCGCGGTGTCGGAGAGGCCGGCGTAGCCGTCGCCGGCAAACAGGTTTTGGCCGTCTTTCCAGATGGATTGGTGCACGTGCATGCCGCTGCCGTTGTCGCCCATGATGGGTTTGGGCACGAAGGTGGCGGTTTTGCCGAGTTGTGGGCCACGTTCCAGATGATGTATTTCATGGCGTCTTGGGTTTGGTCGGCACGTTTGACCAAAGTGCTGAATTTGGTGCCGATTTCCATCTGGCTGCCGGTGCCGACTTCGGCGTGGTGCACTTCAACCGGAATGCCGATTTCTTCCAAGAGATTCACCATCGCCGAGCGCAAATCCTGTCCTGCGTCGATGGGCGCGACGGGCGCGTAGCCGCCTTTGACGGTGGGGCGGTGGCCGGTGTTTTGGCCGTCGAGATGCAGGCCGCTGCTCCATGCGCCGCTTTCGGACGTGATTTCAAAACGGGTTTTGTGCATGGCGGTTTCAAATTCCACGCCGTCGAAGACGAAAAATTCGGGTTCGGGGCCGAAATAGGCGGTGTCGCCGATGCCGGTGGATTTGAGGTAGTTTTCGGCGCGGCGGGCGATGGAGCGCGGGTCGCGGCCGTAGCCCTGACCGTCGGCCGCCGATGACATCGCAAGTGAGGACGACAGTTACATCGTCGAAAAACGGGTCGATAAAGGCGGTGGCGGGGTCGGGGCGCAGCTGCATATCGGAAGCTTGAATGCCTTTCCAGCCGCCGATCGACGAGCCGTCAAACGGCTGGCCGTTTTCAAACCATTCTTCGGGGTCGTCGAGTACCACGCGGGCGGGTACGGTGAAATGGTGCTGCTTGCCTTTGGTGTCGGTAAAGCGCAAATCGACAAAACGCGCTTCGTTTTCTTCAATCAGTTTGACAACGTTTTTGACGGACACTAATCTGCTCCCTGGGCAGCGGGTTGTGAACGGGCGGGAATATAAACAGGCAGCGTTAAATTATCAACAATTTTACGCAGGAGCGGATGCAGGTCGTCTGAAAGAAACCCGGCAGGCGGCTCAAAGGCCGTCTGAAACCGCTGCCGCAGAATGCAGAAAGGCCGTCTGAAACGGGTTTCAGACGGCCTCCGCGTCTGATAACAAAACGTGCACAAAGGCCGTCTGAAAAAAACGTTTCAGACGGCCTCTCGCGCTCGATGCTCTGCCAGCGGCTGCTTTTCGGCACGCAGTCCCTCTCGATAACGAGGCGGGCGGCTTCGGCGGGCATGGCGCCGCAGAGGAAGATGTCGGCGGCGGCGTAGCGGCGTTCGGGCCAGTGTGGACGGTGAGGTGCGATTCGGCCAAGAGCAGCACGCCGGTGACGCCGCCTTCGCCGCCGAAGGTGTGGAAGCGGCTGTGATAACACGGTGGCCTGCGCGGCTTCGGCGGCTTGTGCAGGATTTGCTTTTCAGACGGCCTTCGTCGCGCAAAACGTCGGCGTCGCAGCCGTAGAGGTCGAGCAGGCCGTGGCGGCCGGGGGCGTGGCTCATTTGTGGCCTCCCGAGTAGCCGCCGCCGATGTAGCCTCCGCCGCCGTAGCCTCGACGTGCCGCTGCCGTTGTCGGCGGCGGCGTAGTTGAAGGCGGTGGCAAAAAGGATGATGACCGAGCCGATGATGACGTAGGCGGTGGTGCTGCCTATCAGGCTGCTGCCGTCTTCTTCCGAGGGGCTGCCGAGTTTGTGCAGGCCGTAGCCTGCCAAGAGGGGCAGGAAGAAGCCGGCGTCGCTGTCGGTGAAGAAGGCGGGGGTGTTGAGGATGGCGAGCAGGCCGATCATCAGCCAAACGACGTAGGCCGGGATGTGTCCGCTGCTGTCGGGTTCGGCGGCTTTTTCGTCGAGACCGAAGGCGCGGGCGATTTCGCGGTGGTCGACGGGTTCGGTGATGCTCCACGACATTTCGGCGGCGGAGAGGTCGGAGGAGATTTTGCCGCGTCCGCGTTTGTAGTCGCTGTAATAGTTGAGATCGCCGGAGCGGACGTGCCAGTAGAACGCGCCTGCGGCGTAGCCGACGCGGCTGCCGTAGTCGTAGAGTTTTTCAGCGCCTGCGGGCGGCCGTTGCGGTCGAGGCGCGGCCAGTCGTGCAGGGTGTAGGAGGCTTCCAGCCGCTTTCGCTTTCGATAAGCAGAGGAAGCCGTTTTCGGGGTGGTAGAGCAGGTATCGCGCCAGCGGCCGACGGGCACGGGGGCGAAGGGCTTTTTGAGCATACATCAAATCGAAGGCGGTTTGCGCTTCGTATTCGTCTTTGTGCAGCGCGCCGATAACGATGTAGGTTTTGCCTTTGAGCGTGCCGCCGCTGACGGGCAGGGTGAGGGCTTCCTGTTGCGCTTTCGCGCATGGCGTTGGCTTCGATGAGTTCGACTTTGCCATCCACGGCTTCGAGGTCGCTGCCGCAGGAGGGGCAGAGGATGTTGTCGGCCAGGCCGCTCACCCAGTGGACGGGCGAGCCGCAGTTGGGGCAGTTTTTCGGATTGGCGGCTGCCTTTCAGACGGCCCGTGCTTTTGATTTGGTCGGCGGTGCGGTGTATTGCAGTTGCAGGTCGTCGAGTTTGACGGCGCTGCCGGTGGTAGAAGGCGGGCGGGCTGTCGGAGTAGTCGGTGGTGAGGAAGATCGCTTTTCGCAGCGCCAGTCGGCCACTTGGCTGACGCTGTCTGTCTTCTTTCAGCTCGAACGGCAGTTCACCTTGGGCGGCGGCGTGTTTGAGGGTGACGCGGCGCACGTCGGAGGCGATGAAGCGTTTGCTGCCAAAGTCGAAGGTGGTGAAACCGGCGCGGATGTCGTCGAAGGCGGGCAGGCCGTTCGGCGTGGCGTGCGGACGGGTGAAGGTAGATGTCGCCCGCTTCGGCAGCCAGCCGGTGCTGCCGTCGTCGAAGAGGACGTACCATTCGTTCCACACGCCCGCGTCGTAGTGCATCTGCACGCGGCCGACGAGGGAGAAGGGATGCGTGCCCCAGCGCCCCTGCGTGCCGATTTGCAGCGGGCTGTAGTCTTCCAGCAGGGCGGAGTCGCGGCTGAGGTCGGCAACGCTCGCCGCCTCGCGCACGAGCATGCTGTTGCAGTAGCTGCAGACGAGGGTGACGGAGGTGGCGGAATGCGCTTTCGACGCGCCCGCCGCAGCCTGGGGCAGTCGGTGGAAGAGGGGTTCGCGGGTCATGGGTTTTCCGTGGAATCGGGCGGATGCGGGTTTCAGACGGCCTCTGCCGTTTGCGGCCGTCTGAAAGTAGCTAGGTCGGGTGAGGCCGTCTGAAAAGGGTTGTTTTTACCGTTTCAGACGGCCTTTTTCGGACGGTTCGGGGCGTGCCGGGTTTTTCAGACGGCCTTTTACGTTGTAAACGCCGCTTGCTGATGCCCCCCGATGTGCCGTCAACTCGATAAGCTGTTTCAGCACTTCGGCTTTGGCTTTTTCAAAGTCTTCGGCGGAAATCAGGCCGCCGTCGAGCAGGGCTTTGAGTTTCTGCAACTTGGCCTGCGGGTCTTCGGTGGCCGTCTGAACGGGCGCGGCGGCTCTCCGGCGGCGGGCTGGGCGTTCGGCTGCATCATGCCCGCCATTGCGCCGGCCATTGCCTGGCCGATGCCCGCGCCCACGCCCAGTCCCGCGCCGATGCCGGCAACGCCGCCTTCGTTCTGCGCCGCCAGCGGGATGGCTTCGGCAGTTTGGAATTTGGTGTAGGTGTCGAGGTTGCCGACGATGCCCATGGAGATTTTTGTCGAGCGCCTGTTGGATGTTGTCGGGCAGGCTGATGCTTTCGACGGTGGCGTTTTCCAGCGTCAGGCCGAGGGCGTGCGAACTCGGGGGCGAGGTTTTCCGCCAGTTTCTGCGACAGCAGGATTTGTTGGCGGCCATGTCGAGGAAGGGCGTGCCCGAATTGCCGAACACGGCGGCAAGCTGGGTAACGGCAATATTACGAAGCTGCTGTTCGAGCTGGGTGGCCGGTGTAGCTTTCGACGACGCCGCTGACCTGTTTGAAGAAGGTTTCGGGGTCGCTGATGCGGTAGCTGTACATGCCGAAGGAGCGGCAGCTGCACCGCGCCGAACTCGGGGTCGCGCACGGTAACGGGCTGGGCGGTGCCCCATTTGCGGGCGAGCCGCTGTTTGACGTTGAAGAAGTAGACGTCGGATTTGAACGGGGATTCAAACAGTTTGTCCCAGTTTTTCAGATAGGGTGAGGACGGGCAGGGTCTGCGTGTTGAGCTTGTACATGCCGGCGGAGAAGACGTCGGCGGTTTTGCCCTCGTCGACAAACAGCGCCATTTGCGATTCGCGCACGGTGAGGCTGGCACCGTTTTGGATTTCCTGGTCGGCAATGGGAAAACGCCACACCAGCGTTTCGTCGTCGGGGTTTTCCCATTGATGATGTCGATAAACCGCTTTTTAATGAAGCTGAACATGGCGTTTTTCCTTTGCGGTTGGGGGTTCAAACGGGTTACGACAGACAGGCGGCGTTGAGCAGGCCGACGGCGACGGACAGGCTGCCGAACAGCGCGCCGACGGCGACATTGTTGGCGGCCAATTCGTCAGCAGCCTGCGGAATCAGGCGCTCGGCGGCGAAATACACGGCGATTTGCAGCGCGCCCGCCGCCACCGCCCATCAAGAGAAAGTCGGTAAAACCGACGCTGTGGAAATGCTGGATGCCAGCGGCAGGCAGAAGCCGACGGTGGTGCCGCTGAAGGAGAGGGCGCAGGCGAGGTTGCCGTTTTTAATCAGATGCAGCTCGCGCACGGGGTGATTTTGACGTAGAGGGTGCAAAAACAAAGCCAGCAGCGCGAGGGGCGGCCAGCATGTATTGCAGGTAGAGGAAGTATTGTGCGGGGAGATGGACATTGTTCGTTCCTAGTAAACCATGCGGCCGATTATGCCACAACCGTGCCGCCCGTCCGCCTTGCCAAACCGCTTTCAGATTTGGCCTTTTGCGTTTTTACATCTTCAAAAACGCCCCGACCCGCCTGATAATCCGCAGGCCGTCTGAAAGCCCGTTTCCCCGTGCACACGGGCTTTCAGACGGCCTCCCTGCTTTCCAGTTCCCGCCCACACCGAAGGACAACTGCCATGAGACCCCTGCGCGCCGAAATCCGCCTCGACCGCCTGCGCGAAAACTACCAAACCCTCAAACAAATCCACGGCGGCCGCATGCTGGCAGTGCTCAAAGCCGACGCCTACGGCCACGGCGCGCTGCGCTGCGCCCACGCGCTGAGCCGACATCGCCGACGGTTTTGCCGTCGCCTTTCTCGAAGAAGCCCGCCTGCTGCGCGAACACGGCATCGCCAACCCCGTCGTCCTGCTCGAAGGCGTGTTCGAACCCGAAGAATACGCCGAAGTGGAACGGCTCAATCTGTGGCCGGTGGTCGGCAGCCAGTGGCAGCTTTCGAAAGCCTGCTGCGCCACGACTGGCAGACGCCCGTTACCGTGTGGCTGAAAATGGATTCCGGCATGCACCGCGCCGGCTTCTTCCCCGCATAACTACGCCGCCGCCCACACCGCGCTGATGCAGAGCGGCAAAGTCGCCACCGTCGTCAAAACCAGCCATTTCGCCTGCGCCGACGAAGAAGAGCGCGGCATGACCGACATGCAGATCGAAACCTTCGATCTCGCTCTGCGCCGCTTTGGCGGGCGAAGAGAGCCTGGCTAACCCGCCGCCGCCCTCGCCTACCCTGCAGGCGCGGCGCGACTGGGGACGCGCGGGCTCGCACTTTACGGCGTCGACCCTTTCTCGAAAAAGACCCCCGCTTCAAACCCGTGATGCGCCCGTGACCGAAATCTTCGGCGAACGCGTGTTGCAGCCGCACGAACCCATAGGCTACGGCGCGTCGTTTTTACACCAAACGCTCCACCCGCGTCGGCCTCGCCGCCGCAGGCTATGCCGACGGCTATCCGCGCCGCGCCGCCACCGGCACGCCCGTGGCCGTGGCAGGCCGCCGCAGCCGCATCCTCGGCCGCGTCTCCATGGACATGCTCACCCTCGAATTGGCTGACCACGAAGGCATCGGCAGCGAAGTGGAACTGTGGGCGACACCGTGGACATCAACGAAGTGGTCGCCGCCGCCGGCATCGATTGCCTGACGAGCTGCAGTGCAACGTGAAACGGGCGAAATTCGTCTATATCCACTAACATAGAGGCCGTCTGAAAAGAGGCCGTCTGAAAAACGGTACGCGCTTATGGACAAAACATCAGAGCAGGCAGGCGGACGCAAAGCCGTGCGCCGACGGCTGCGGCAAATCGCGCAGATTAAAGAACTGCTGCGGCAGGCTGACGACGCATGGTCGGAGGCCCTCATCGGCAACCGGCACGGCCTCGATGGCGGAAGCGTTCGACTTTTTCGGTAAAAAGCAAGGCGGTATCCTTCTATTCCGCCATGCAGTCCGCGCAGGCCGCATCCCAAATCGAATACGCCCAAGCGGCCATGCGCCGCCTGAACGAAGGCTTTGGCCGACATGGCCGCCCATATCGGCTGCGACGCCGACATTCCCAACGATTTGCCTGATTTGGCGGCCGACCTGCTGTGCGCCCCCGATTTCGATTTTGTCTGCCCTGAATTGCCTCAAATTGAACGCTGCGGGCGGGGCGTGCAGCCGCGCGAAAGAGCAACTGGCCGAACTCTCCGAGCGCATTGAAGCATACGAACAGCAGTTGCAGTGACTGCCCTCGAAAGCTGATATTTCCTCAGAAACGTCATCCCCTGCGTAGTCGGGGACGGCCTCCAATCCGGAAACCCCGCCATGACCCACCCCGCCATCGCCCCTTGCCAAACAACTCATCGCCCGCCCCTCCGTAACCCCCGACGACCAAGGCTGCCAGCAACTGATTGCCGAACGCCTCGCCCCTCGGTTTTGCCGTCGAAGAAATGAACTCGGCGACACCAAAAACCTTCTGGCTGCGGCGCGGCACGTCCGTACCGCTGGTGTGCTTTGCCGGACACACCGACGTCGTCCCCGCAGGCCCGCCGGAACAATGGACGTCGCCTCCCTTTGAGCCCGCCGAGCGCGACGGCAAGCTCTACGTGGAGCGGCGCGGCCGACATGAAAAGCAGCATCGCCGCCTTTGTCGCCGCCTGCGAAGCCTTTATTGTCGACAATCCGCAACACGGCGGCAGCATCGCCCTGCTGATTACCTCCGACGAAGAAGGCGACGCCCACGACGGCACGGTGCGCGTCGTCGACGCCCCTCAGCGCGCGGCGAAACCATAGACTACTGCATCGTCGGCGAACCCACCGCCGTTTCCCCGAACTCGGCGACACCATCAAAAACGGCCGCCGCGGCTCGCTCTCGGGCACGCTTCACCGTCAAAGGCAGACAAGGCCACATCGCCTATCCCGCACCCTGGCCGACAACCCCTGTCCACCTGCGCCGCCGCCGCCCTTTGGCCGAACTGGCCGCCGAACAATGGGACGAAGGCAACGCCTACTTCCCGCCCACCGGCTTCCAAATCTCCAACATCGCCGCAGGCACGGGCGCGACCAACGTCATTCCGGGCGAGCCACCGTCAAATTCAACTTCCGCTTCTCCACCGCCTCGAATTCAGACGGCCTCAAACGCCGCGTGCACGCCATACTCGACCGCCACGGCCTGCAATACGATTTGCAATGGAGCCTGTCCGGCCAACCCTTCCTCACCGAAAGCCGGCCGCCTCACCGAAAGCGCGCAAAACGCCGCCGAAAAATCTGCGGCATCCGCCCCGAACTCTCCCACCACCGGCGGCACGTCCGACGGCCGCTTTATCAAAAGACATCGCCCGCGAACTCATCGAACTGGGCCCCGTCAACGCCACCATCCACCAAATCGACGAACACATCGCCGCCGCCGACGTCGGACAACTCGCCGAAATCTACCGCACCATGCTCGCCGACCTGCTCGGTTAGCTCAAAGAGGCCGTCTGAAAGCGCGTTTTCAGACGGCCTCCCACCCTAAAAACCGCCGCCAGCGAACAAGCCATGACCGAACACGTTTTGCTGCTGCACGGCATCCATATGCACGCCTGGACGATGCTCCCCTTTGCCCGCCTGCTCAAACAACAGGGGCTGGACGGGAAACCTTCGGCTATTACAGCATTTGGCAGACACACGAAGCACACTGCGCCGCGCTGGCCGAAGCTGTCGAAGACTTTTTCAGACGGCATCCGCAACAGCTGCTGCATTTTTGTCGGCCACAGCCTCGGCGGGCTGGTGCTGCGCCGCTTCGCCGCCGCGCGTCCCGACCTCGTGCGCGGCCGCATCGTTACCCTCGGCACGCCGCACCGGGCAGCCGCACCGCCGAAACCATCCGCCACAGAGGGCTGGGTATGCCGCTGTTGGGCGGTGCGTACCGCGAAAATGCTCGACGGCAACCTGCCGCCGCTGCCCGAAGGCGTAATGCTCTGGCAGCATCGCAGGCAACGCGCCGATGGGCGTCGGCCGCCTCTTCGGCCTGCACGGCGAAAAACGACGGCACGGTTTTGGTGGCGGAAACCGCTGCGGCGGCATGGCCGACCACATCGTTTTGCCCGTCACCCACACGGGTATGCTGAACGACGGCGAAACGGCGCATCAGGCAGCGGTTTTCCTGCGGCAGGGCAGCTTCGAGCGCGGACAGAAGGCCGTCTGAAAACCCACGGCAGATACAGCAAAAGGCCGTCTGAATCTTTCAGACGGCCTTTTTGCCAAGGCTGCAGTTTACAAACCCACTCGCGCAAAAAGCGCACGTCGTCCGCCCAGCCGGATTTCACTTTCACCCACACTTTCAAAAACACTTTGCAGCCGAAGAGTTTTTCCATATCGAGCCGCGCTTCGGTGGAGATTTTTCAGTTTTTCGCCGCCTTTGCCGATGACGATAGGCTTTTTGGTTTTCTTTATCCACCAACACGGCGATATAGATATGGTAAATATCGTCGCCCTCTTCAAACTGTTCTACCTCGACATTCATCGCATAGGGCAGCTCTTCGCCCAGATAACGGAACAGTTTTTCGCGCACGATTTCGCCGGCGAGAAAGCGGCTGGAGCGGTCGGTAACCATTTCTTCGGGGTACATCGACACGCTTTCGGGCAGGTAGGGCTTGACCTGCGCCATCAGCGCGCCAACCCCAGCCCGTGTTTCGCGCTGACGGTTTCGCAGCCGGCAAAGTCAAATTCGGCACGCACGCCTTCGATAAACGCGTTCAGAGCGGCGGCATCGGCGTTGCCCTTGTCCACTTTGTTGACGACAAGAATCACGGGCGTGTGCTTAGGCAGCAGCTTCATCACGGCGCGGTCGGCATCGGTAAAGCGCATCGATTCGATGACAAACAGCACCACATCCACGCCGCCGATGGCTTCGGTAACGTTTTGCTGAGGCGGTCGTTGAGCGCGTTGCGGTGGTAGGTTTGGAAACCGGGGTATCGACAAACACAAATTGCGCGGTGTCGTCGGTATAAATGCCGGTAACGCGGTTGCGCGTGGTTTGCGCTTTTTTGCTGGTGATGCTCACTTTTTGACCGATGAGGTGGTTCATCAGCGTGGATTTGCCCACGTTGGGGCGGCCGACGATGGCGATAAAGCCGCAGCGGTATCCGGCGGCGCGCGCGGATTCTTGGTTTAAAAAGGTTTCGATGTCCATAGGGCTTTCTTCCAATAAAGAGGCCGTCTGAAACAGGGTTTCAGACGGCCTGTGGGTTTACAGGCCGGATTCCGTCTGCCACACGGCGGCAATGCATTCTTTGAGTATGTGCAGCGTGGGATTTTTGCGCGTATTCGTCGGCATAGATAAAGTGCAGCGGCAGCGTCTGCCGGTATTCCTCCACCAGCGCCACCGGCCTGCCCGAGGCCACGGCGGCGCGGGCTTTGCTGGGCACCATCGCCACGCCCCGCCCGTCGGCCACCAGATCGATGATGGTTTGCGGATAGTCGCACAGAATCTGCCGCTTGGGCGCGAGGCGGTTGGCACGCCAAAACTGCTTCAAATGCTTTGTTGCTGCCCGACACGCCCGACATTTCGATCCAAACGTAATCTTCAAGCGCGGCGGGCAGATTGCTGCGGATGGCCGCCAGCCTCGTCCTGCGGGCAGATAAGCGCGTAGCGGATGTTTTCGAGAAAACGGCTGTGGATGCCTGGCTGGCGCGTCATACCGAGGAAAAACCGCCGTCAGCCGCTTGTCGCGGATGCGCTCGAGAATCTCGCCGCTCATGCCGTATTGGATGTGCAGGCGGGTGTGCGGCGCCGACTCGCCGATCAGCGCGGTCAGCTGCGAGACTTTGGCCGAGTCCACCGGATGAATCATGCCGAGATCGGCCTCCTCGGTGTAGTTGGCGGCGAGTGTTTTGGCAAACTGGTCGAGACGGTGTTTGTGCTGCAACAGCGCCTCGGCCTCGGGCAGAAAGATTTCGCCCGCGCGGGTGAGCGTCATGCCGCTGCTGGTGCGGGTAAACAGCGGCGTGCCCACTCGGCCTCCACCGCCTTTAATCTGCGCCGAAACGGCAGGGCTGCGACAAAAACAGCCGCTCGGCGGCCTGGGTGAGATTGCCGTGATGCGCCACAGCAACAAAGGATTTCAGTTGGTTCAGCTCCATTTTTACTCTTTTGCGTGTCGGGAAAGATTGTTTTTCTGCGCGCCGTTTTAACACAAGCCGCGGGCAAAGAGAAGCACAGAGGGCAAAGAGAAGCACAGAGGGCAAAGAGGCCGTCTGAAAAGCGCCCTGCCCCGCGCACTGTTGCGGCTCTGTTTTTCAGACGGCCTCCCGCGGCTTTAGCCGCAAAACGGCGCTTCGGTATTATGCGCGCGCTTGTAAAAATCTTTAAGGACACACCATGTCATACCAGAAAACGCTGTCCGCAGCGCTGGCGGCCGCCCTGTTGCTGGCAGGCTGCTCGCACGAAAAACGCGCAGCAAAAACGCCGCGTCCGCGCAAACGGGCGCAGCGCAGGAATACATCGTCGCCACCGACGCCGCCTACGCGCCGCTGGAATATATGGAAGGCGAACAGGTCGTCGGCTTCTCGCGCGACATCCTCGCCGCAGCGGGCGAAAAAGAAGGCATCAAATTCAACTTCGTCAACACACCTTTTGAAGGCATCTTCGCCAACGTGCAAAAGGTGACAGCGACGTCGCCCTCGCCAGCATCACCATCACCGACGAGCGCAAACAAATCGTCGATTTTACCGACCCCTATTTCGAAGCCACACAGATGATCGTCACCGCCGACAAAGGCAGCGACATCAAATCCTTCGCCGACTTGAAAACCCGCAGCGTCTCCGTACAAAACGGCACCACCGCCGATTTGATTCTGCAAGATTTGCAGGGCAAAGACAGCAAACTCATCCGCCGCTTCGAAAACATGCCGCTGGCCTTTAAAGAACTGGCTGCAGGCGGCGTCGACGCCACCGTCGGCGACAACGGCGTCGTGCAGTATTTCGTCGCCAACAACCCCGACGTGAAATACAACATGTTCGTCGACCCTCCTTCCCCGAAAAGAGCAATACGGCTTTCGCCCTGAAAAAGGCCGCACCGACGGTTTGCGCGAAAAATCAACAAAGCGCCTCGCCGCCATCAGGCCGACGGCACCTACGCCAAAATCGAACAGAAATGGTTCGACAAAGGCGCTGCACAGCAGGAAGCGTCCGCCGCCAACAAAGCCGCCATACGAAAGAGGCCGTCTGAACACTTTCAGACGGCCTTTTGCCCTGACGGACACGGCGGCAAAGCGGCGCTGAGGCCGTCTGAAACCGCATCCCGCATTTTTGGAAACATCATTCCCGCGCAGGCGGAAACAGCCTTTCTGTATAATCCGCCCGTCACCAACACACACCGTCAGGAGCTTGCCATGGCCGCCTCCCCGAAGCCAAATTCACCGAAGAAACCGTCTTGTGGGTCAAACACCACACGCCCAAACTCATCACCTTCGCTATCAGCCGCCCCGAGTCCTACCGCTTTGCCGCCGGACACTCCTCCCGCCTCGGCTTTCACGAAGGCGAAGGCTATATCTGGCGCGCCTATTCCGTGGTGTCCGCCGAATACGCCGACACACTGGAATACTTCGCCGTGCTGATACAGGACGGACCGATGTCGGCCAGATTCGCCCGAATGAAAGCGGGCGACACCATCCTGCTCGACAAAGCCGCCACCGGCTTCCTGCTGCCCGAACGCTTCGCCGACGGCCGCGAACTCGTCATGCTGTGCACCGGCTCGGGCATCGCCCCTTCCTCTCCATCCTCGAACAGCCCGAAATCTGGCAGCGCTTCGACCGCCTCGTGCTGGCGCATTCCGTCTCCCCACCCGACGAGCCGATTTTTCAACGGCCGCATCGCCGCCCTGCGCGAACACCCGCTGGTGGGCGAACACGCCGCAAAACTCACCTTCATCCCCGTGCTCACCCGCGAAACCAGCGGCGCCAGGCTCTACAAACGCCTGCCCGAGCTGCTGAAAAACGGCAGCCTCGCCGAAGCCGCCGGCTTTCCCTTCACCCAAGAAAAACACCCGCTTCATGCTCTGCGGCAACCCCGAAATGGTGAAAGACACCTTCCAAGCCCTGCTGGGCATGGGTTTTGCCATGCACCGCAACCGCATCCCCGGCCAGATTCTGATGGAAAACGGCTTGAGCCTGCGCCTCCGCAAGGCCGTCCGACCTGCTTTCAGACGGCCTCCCGCACCGCACCGGGCGCAAGGCAGGGCATGCCAAGAAAACCAAAACTATGCTAAACTCGCGCCTTTATTTTTCGCCCCGCAAACGCGCGAAGGCACAATTATTCCGGGCGGCCTTCCCCGTCCAAACCGATCAACCGAAAAACAATTTAAGGGTTTACGATGAGCGTAACTTTAGAAAAACTGGAAAACCTGGAGCGCAGAGCGGTTCTGTCCCTGCCCTGGGCCGACATCAACGCCGAATGCGACAAGCGTCTGAAACAGACCGCGCGCCGCGCCCGCATCGACGGCTTCCCGCCCCGGCAAAGCGCCGCTGGGTATGATTCAGTCCATGTACGGCGCAAGCATCCAAAACGACGTGATGAACGAGCCTGGCGCAGAAAGTGTTTTTTCGACACTGCCGTGGCCGAAGGCTGGAAAAATCGCCGGCATGCCGCGCCTTGAAGGCGTCGAAGGACAGGACGACAAAGAAAACTTCCTGTTTTTCCGGCGTGTTCGAAGTATTCCCCGAAGTGAAAATCGGCGACCTGTCGGCACAGGAAGTGGAAAAAGTCACCGCCGCCGTCACCGACGCCGAAGTAGACAAAACCATCGACATCCTGCGCCAGCAGCGCACCCGCTTCAACCGCGTCGAACGCGCCGCGCAAAACGGCGACCGCGTCATCATTGACTTTGCCGGCAAAATCGGCGGCGAACCCTTCGCCGGCGGCTCGGCCGAAAACTACGCTTTCGTACTGGGTCAGGGACAGATGCTGCCCGAATTCGAAGCAGGCGTGGAAGGCCTGAAAGAAGGCGAAAGCAAAGACGTGAAGTCAACTTCCCGAGGACTACCACGGCAAAGAAGTTGCCGGCAAAAACCGCCGTCTTCACCATCACCGTGCGCAACGTCGCCGAGCCCGTACTGCCCGAAATCGACGAGCAGTTCGCCAAAGCGCTGGGCATTGCCGACGGCAGCGTCGACACCATGCGTGCCGAAGTGAAGAAAAACGTAGAACGCGAAGTGAAACGCCGCATCGACAGTCAGAACAAAGAAGCCGCGATGGATGCCCTGCTTGCCGTTTCGACCTGCTCGTCCCCAACGCGCTGGTAAACGACGAAGCCGCCCGCATGGCCGCCGAAATGAAACAGAACTTCATCAACCAGGGCATGGCCGACGCGAAAAAAACCTCGACCTGCCCCTCGACATGTTCAAAGAGCAGGCCGAACGCCGCGTGAAACTCGGCCTGATTCTGGCCGAAGTGGTACGGGCCAACGGCCTCGAACCGAAACCCGAGCAGATTGACGCCGTTATCGCCGATTTTGCCGACAGCTACGAAGATCCGCAGGAAGTCATCGACTGGTACCACGCCGACAAGAGCCGCCTCGAAGGCCCGACCTCGCTGGCCGTCGAAGCCAACGTCACCGACTTCGTACTGGGCAAAGCCAAAGTCAGCGAAAAAGTCCTGTCTTTCGACGAAGTCATGGGCAACCGCGCCTGAGGCCGTCTGAAAGTCCGAACCCTAACCCGAAAGCACCGAAGCCGCACCGCTTTTGGTGCTTTTTCAAAACAGAAAGGCAAACCATGTTTCCCGAAATCGGCAACAACACCCTCATCCCCACCGTAATCGAACAGAGCGACGCGGCGAGCGCGCTTCGACATCTACTCCCCGCCTGCTCAAAGAGCGCATCATCTTCCTCGTCGGCCCCGTCAACGACCACACCGCCAACCTCGTCGTCGCGCAAATGCTGTTCCTCGAAAAGCGAAAACCCCGACAAAGACATCTTCTTCACATCAACTCCCCCGGCGGCTCGGTCACCGCGGGCATGTCCGTTTTCGACACCATGAACTTCATCAAACCCGACGTCTCCACCCTCTGCCTCGGCCAGGCCGCCAGCATGGGTGCGTTCCTCCTGTCCGCCGGTGCAAAGGCAAACGCTTCGCCCTGCCCAACAGCCGCATCATGATCCACCAGCCCCTTATCAGCGGCGGACTGGGCGGACAAGCCTCCGACATCGAAATCCACGCCCGCGAGGCTGATTAAAATCAAGCAGAAACTGAACGAGTTTCTCGCCAAACACACCGGACAGCCGCTGGAAAAATCGAGCGCGACACCGACCGCGACAACTTCATGTCCGCCGAGGCCGCCCAAGAATACGGCCTGATCGACCAAGTCATCGCCACCCGCGAAGACGCCGCCAAAGCCGCGTCCAATAAACGCGCGGGCAAAAAGGCCGTCTGAAACTTCGGATTGTAAAAGTTTTCAGACGGCCTGCCGCCGCATCACCGCCTATGAACAGACACGCCCCGACACCCTGCGCCGACGCCGCTGCTGGTCGGCAGCGCCGCCCTCCTCGCCCCGCGCGCCATCCTGGCAGGCGCCCAGCGCGAAGAAACCCTGTCCGACGACGTCGCCTCCGTCATGCGCACCTCCGTCAACAACGTCAATCCCGCCCGCCCGTCTTCGCCAACCCGCGCGACGGCGAACGCTGGCTCTCCGACATGTCCGGCCGCCTCGCCCGCTTCCCTGCCCGACGAAGCCGCCCGCCACCGCATCCTCATCAACGTCCAATACGAAAACCACCCGCGCCGGCCTCGACACCCACGCCCATCCTCGGCCTGATCGAAGTCGAAAGCGCCTTCCGCCAATACGCCATCAGCAACGTCGGCGCCAAAGGCCTTATGCAGGTCATGCCCTTTTGCGCGCCATACGGCAAACCCGACCACAACCTTTTCGACATCCGCACCAACCTGCGCCACGGCTGCACCATCCTGCGCCACTACAACAAACATCGAAAACGGCAACATCACCCGCGCCCTCGCCCGCTTCAACGGCAGCCTCGGCAGCAGCAAATACCCCAACGCCGTTATCGGCGCCTGGCGCAACCGCTGGCAATGGGCACTAAAACCGATCCCCACCAAACACTCTAATTGAGAGGGCAAACCAAATGAATGACTCACCCATCCCAACCAACAACAGCCCGAACAACCCCGCTACTACCAAGCGCCGCCCAAGCCGCAAACGGCACCAACGGCTTCGCCATTGCCTCGCTCGTCTGCGCCCTGCTCGGCTGGTTCATCCCCATCATCTCGCCATTGCCGCCGTCACCTGCGGCCACATCGCCCGCAGCCAAATCCGGCGCAACGGTCAAGGCGGCTCAGGCATCGCGCTGGCCGGCCTCATCATGGGCTACATCGAAATCGCCATTATGGGACTCGGCATCGCCGCCGCCATCGCCCCTGCCCGCCTACCAAGACTACGTCGTCCGCGCCAAAATGGTCAAAGCCGACGCCTACATCGCCCCCATCCGCAGCGAACTGGAAAAAGCGAGCCGCCGCAGAAAGAGACGAAGAAACAGAACCCGCCCCCATCGAAACGGCCGCACCCGGCATGTCGGAATACTGGCAGGAAGTCTACATCGACAACGGCGTCCTCTACGCCCGACTGAGCAACGCATCCTTCTGGCCCGGTTCGCTGAACGGCAACACCATCGTCTTCACGCCGCAAACCGAAAACGGCCGCACCGTATGGCACTGCGCCTTCGCCAAAAGAAACCCGCAACAGCTACCTGCCGCGCGCCTGCACGGAATAAAGAGTCAGGCCGTCTGAAAGCGCCAAAACCCTTTTCAGACGGCCTGATTGCGCTCGCAGGCGTCTGCCAAACAGCGCCGCCGAACCGACAAGCAATAAAAGGCCGTCTGAAAACATTCAGACGGCCTTTTTAAAGACTGTTGACAATCAGCCTTGCGGCGGATTTTTCGTCAGAAAATGGCAGATGCAAGGCAAAAATGCGAGCCTATGCCGCCCATAGGCGAGTATTTTTAACGCGACAGATGCTGTTTTATGGCGAAAAAGCCGCTGCAAGGCTGATTGCCAACTACACTCTAATTAGCCAACACAAAATCTACGGCGTTGCTGTGCCTTAGCTCAAAGAAGGCGGTTTGCTACGACATTGGAAATGCCAAGAAAAACCAGCCCCGTACTCACTATTCTGTCTGCGGCTTGCTGCCTTGTATCTTTTTGTGTTGGCTCACGATGCCGGTTTACCGCCGTTTTATTGATACCATCAATTTTTCATATCAAAAATAAATTGCGCTGATACGCAATCACAAATAAAATCACCCCCATGAATATCCATCTGCGACGACTCAACCCCACCGCGACAGGCGGCCAAAGCGATCCGATGCGCAATGCCGAACACGTTGCCGAAATGCTCAAACTGATGGCGCACCCCCACCGCCTGATGATTCTCTGCCTGCTGGCCGAAAGCGAGCGCAACGTCACTGAGCCTGGTCGAAGCCATCGGCGTCAACCAAACCGCCGTCTCCAACCACCTCTCCAAACTGCGCAGCGCCGGCATCATCGACTACACCCGCTACCACCGCGTGCTGCAATACCGCCTCTGCTCGCCCGAAGCGCACACCATCCTCGACGTCGTCGGCGGCCTCTGCCTCAACCGCTGCCCGCACGCCGAAGCGAAAAACGCCGCCGCAACACCTGCCGAATAAACTCCCCAGGCCGTTTCAGACGGCCTTTTTATCAGTGGAACAAAATAGAAAAGATACAAGGCAGCAAGCCGCAGGCAGTATGAGTAATACGACAAGGCGCAGCAACGCCGTAGAATTTTTCTATTTTGTTTCACTATATTGGAAAGACACATGAAAAACCGCCACCTGGAACGTCAACTCCTCAACGTCCGCCTGCCGCAGGTACAAAACTGGCTGGCCGAACACCAGCCCGACATCCTCGCTTTGCAGGAACTCAAACTCGACCAAGACAAATTCCCTGCCGCCGCGCTCAAAATGATGGGCTGGCACGCCGTATGGAGCGGTCAGAAAACCTACAACGGCGTCGCCATCATCAGCCGCCACGAACCGCAAGACGTGCACACACCGGCCTGCCCGCGCTGCCCGACGACCCAGCGGCGCGCGTCATCGCCGCCACCATCAACGGCGTGCGCGTCATCAACGCCTACTGCGTCAACGGCGAAGCTCCCGACAGCCCAAAAATTCCAATATAAAAAGAATGGTTTGCCGCGCTCACCGAATTCGTTCGCGGCGAAATCGCCCTCCACGAGAAACTCATCCCTGCTCGGCGACTTCAACATCGCCCCTGCTGACCAAGACTGCTACGACCCCGAAAAATGGCGCGGCAAAATCCTCTGCACGTGATGAAGAGCGTGGCTGGTTCCAAACCCTGCTCGATTTGGGACTGGCCGACGCGCTGCGCCAAGTCCGCCCCGAAGGCGTGTGCTACACCTGGTTCGACTATCGCGGCGCAATGTTCCAACGCGGCCTGGGCTTGCGTATCGACCACCTCCCTGATTACCCCCGCGCTCGCCGCCGCATTGCAGGACGTACAAGTCGATCTCAACGCGCGCGCGCAAGAGCGCCCCAGCGACCATGCGCCCGTGTGGGCGGAATTTGCTTTGTAAACCCGTCGGCCGTTCAGACGGCCTCAAACCTACGGCCGCGTGCCACGCGGCTCATGCTCTGAAAAGCGAAAGGCCGTCTGAAACCGATTGGGCGTAGTAACAAATTTACTGCCCAAAAACCCCCGCAAGCCTTATGCTACAAGACTTTAAGCGGAGTCAAAACCTTTGAACACAAAAATGCCCTTTTTGCGGCTCAAAACAGGTCAAAAAGAATGGTAAGCATCAAGGTCGCCAACGATACAAATGCAAATGTTGTAACAAGTATTTCAACGGCGGCAACCGCATCAATCCACAAACACTATGGCACTCTTACACCGTAGGCAAACAAACCGCCACACAACTTGCCGCAACTTACGGATGCAGCCGTCAAACCATCTTGCGCCATCTCAAAAAAGCCAATCCCAAAGCCCAATTTGCCACGCCTAAGTGTGCCAATGTTGTTATGGATACTTACTTCGGGCACAGCTTCGGCGTTATGGTTCTATTAGACAGCATCAGCGGCAAAGCTCTATCCGTAACCGAAGTCAAATACGAAACCAATACCTTGTACGCCGAAGCCATAAGCAGCCTGAAAGCCAAAGGTATTGAAGTACAAAGTATTGTTTGCGATGGTCGTAAAGGACTGCCGCAATTATTCCCCAATATCCCTGTACAACTTTGCCACTTCCATCAAGTCAAAACCGTTGGTCGCTATCTAACGCGCAATCCGCAAACGGCTGCGGGCAAAGAACTTTGGCGATTGGCACTGAGCTTAAAAAGCAGCCGTAGAGCAGACTTTGAAAGCAGCCTGAAAGCATGGTTTGAACGATACCGACACTACCTAAACGAGCGGACGACCCATCCTGAAACAGGTAAAACACACTACACCCATCCGAGACTCAGAAGTGCGTATTTCAGTTTGAAACGGAATATGGATAACCTGTTTGTGTTTGAGCAATATCCTGATCTCAATATCCCGAATACTACTAATTTATTGGATGGTGCGTTCTCGGATATGAAGCGCAGACTGGAATGCCATCATGGTATGAGTAGGGGTAATAAGATAAGGTTTATTATGATTATTTTGCTAGAAAATGAATTTGCGGCAGTAAATTTGTTACTTAGTGCGTTGCTTCTCTGATTTAGCAGTAAATTTGTTACTTACGCCGCAGATTGTGCCTTTGGCGGCAAACCGTCGGATTCGATATCCTCCCTCTTCCACAGCACCCGGCAGCGCAGGCCGCGCTTTTTCAGACGGCCTGCGCCATGAAGGCCAAAAAGGCCGTCTGAGCGGCTTTTTCTGCTCTGTCTGCCGGTTATGCGCTCGCGCAAACGGCGGTGTGAATCTCCATTCGCTTCGGCTGCCTTTTATTTGTCGGCAGGCGGCTTCCGCGTCATAAAGACTCACGTTCCCCAATGGCATCCACGCCGAGAGATGCCGTTTCGCTGCATCGGAATCACGGAGTTTGCCGAGCCCCCGCCCGCACCCTATCCGCCTGCCCCCTTTGTTCAAACAAAAGGCCGTCTGAAAACCCGAAACTGGGTTTTTCAGACGGCCTTAGCGTTCGGCGGACAGGTTTTACATATCGCCGTAGTTCGGCCCGCCGCCGCCTTCGGGGCAGATCCAGGTGATGTTCTGCGTCGGGTCTTTTGATGTCGCAGGTTTTGCAGTGGATGCAGTTGGCGGCGTTGATGTGCAGGCGCGGGCTGCCGTTTTCGTCGATTTCGTATACGCCTGCGGGGCAGTAGCGGGTTTCGGGCGAGGCGTATTCTCTGTAGTTGACGTCTATCATCGTCTGCGGGTCGCGCAGAAGGAGGTGGGAGGGCTGGTCTTCTTCGTGGCTGACGTTGGCGAGGAAGACGCTGCTAAGGCGGTCGAAGGTGAGGACGCCGTCGGGTTTGGGGTAGGCGATGGGGCGGCAGGCGGCGGCTTTTTCAGGCTGCCGTGGTCGGTGCCGTGGTGTTTGAGCGTCCACGGGGCGCGGCCTTTTGAGGATGTATTGTTCGAGGCCGGTGTAGGCGAAGGCCGGCCACATGCCCCATTTGAAGGAGGGGCGGATGTTGCGGGCGGCGTGGAGTTCGCGGTAGAGCCAGCTTTGTTCGAACAGGTTTTGGTAGGCGGCGGCTTCTTTGCCGTTTTGCGCGTTTTCGCCTTCGTTATCGAGCACGGGGAAGACGGCTTCGGCGGCGAGCATGGCGGATTTGATGGCGCAGTGGATGCCTTTGATGCGGGGGACGTTGAGAAAGCCTGCGGCGTCGCCGACGATGGCGGCGCCGGGGGCGGTGAGTTTGGGCAGGCTTTGCAGGCCGCCTTCGGCGAGGGCGCGCGCGCCGTAGGCGAGGCGGCGGCCCGTCTGAAAAGACGTGGGCGATAGCGGGTGGGTTTTGAAGCGTTGGAATTCTTCAAAGGGGAGAGGTAGGGGTTTTGGTAGTCGAGGCCGACGACGAAGCCGACGGCGACGCGGTTGCCGTCGAGGTGGTAGAGGAAGGAGCCGCCGTAGGTTTTGCTGTCGAGCGGCCAGCCGGTGCTGTGGATGACGAGGCCGGGGCGGGCGTTTTTCGGCTTTGATTTCCAGATTTCTTTTGATGCCGAGGCCGTAGGTGGGCGGCTGGCTGTTTTTTGGTCGAGGTTGAAGCGGCGGATGAGTTGTTTGGTGAGCGAGCCGCGGCAGCCTTCGGCAAACAGGGTTTGTTGTGCGTAAAGCTCCATGCCGGGTTGGAAGTTGCCGGTGGGTTGGCCGTCTTTGCCGACGCCCATGTCGCCGGTGGCGATGCCTTTGACCGAGCCGTCGGGGTGGTAGAGGATTTCGGAGGCGGCGAAGCCGGGCTAGATTTCGACGCCGAGCGCTTCGGCCTGTTCGCCAGCCAGCGGGTGAGCAGGCCGAGGCTGATGATGAAGTTGCCTTCGTTGCGGAAGCTGGGGCGGTGGGCAGTTTGAAGGCGCGTTTTTCGGTGAGGAAGAGGACGCGGTCTTCGCTGACGCTGCGGCTGACGGGTGCGCCGCGCTCCTGCCAGTCGGGGATGAGTTCGTTGAGGGCTTTTGGGGTCGAGAACGGCGCCGGAGAGGATGTTGGCGCCGACTTCGGAGCCTTTTTCGACGATGCAGACGCCGATGTCGCGGCCGTTTTGGCGGCAAGTTGTTTGAGGCGGATGGCGGCGGAGAGTCCGGCGGGGCCTGCGCCGACGATGAGCACGTCGTAAAACATGCTGTCGCGTTCGATGGTGTCCATGTTGTTCCTGAATATCGGTGTGTTTTGTCGTTATGGTTTGCTGCGGAAAAGATTTCAGACGGCCTGAGTCCCTCCGTAAGGGGATTGAGGCCGTCTGAAAGGGGATTGAGGCCGTCTGAAAAATTAGCGTGTGTTTTTCATCAGACGCTGTTTCTCGCGTTTCCAGTCGGCTTCTTTCAGGCTTTGCCGTTTGTCGTGCTGCTTTTTGCCTTTGGCCAGGCCGATGTCCATTTTGATGTAGCCGCGTTTGTAGTGCAGGTTCAGCGGTACGAGGGTGTAGCCGCTGCGTTCGACTTTGCCGATAAGCTTGTTGATTTCGCCCTGTTTGAGCAGCAGCTTTGCGCGGCCGGACGGGATCGGGCTTTGACGTGGGTGGAGGCGGTGGGCAGGGCGGTGATGTGGCTGCCGACGAGGTAGAAGGCGTCTTTTTCCAGTGGATGTAGCTTTCTTTGAGCTGGACGCGGCCGGCGCGTATGGCTTTTGACTTCCCAGCCGTCGAGTACCAGTCCGGCTTCGATTTCGTCTTCGATAAAGTAGTCGTGATAGGCTTTTTATTATTGGCAATGCTCATTTTTCAACTCGCTTATTTTTGCAGGCGGGCATTGTAGCAGAAAGCGCTTTGCGGCACGGGTTTGCCGCTGTGTCGGATAGTGATAGACATATTCTATTATTTCGCCGTTTGCCGATTGTTTTTGCGGGATATAATGCCGTAATGGAGGCTGGTGCTGTGAACGGACAGCGCAAATGGATTACGGCCGCCGTGTTGTTGTTGGCGTTTTGCCGCCGTGAAGCTGGCGGCTCTGCATTGGTGGACGCAGCGGCAGCCCGCCGCCGTGGAGGTGGCGGCCTGCGACATCGCGACGGGCTGCACGCTGCCCGGCGGCGCGGTGCTGCGTTTTGCGCCCGCCGCCGCCTTGCAAAAGCCGTTTGACATTGTGCTCGACGGGGCGGACGGCGCACGCGAAGTGTCAGTGAGCTTTTCCATGCGCGATATGGACATGGGCTTCAACCGCTACGATTTACGGCGCGACGCGGCGGGCAGATGGTCGGCTGCCGCCGTGCGCCTGCTGTGTGCACCGAAGCGCGGCACGATTTCTCGGCCGACGTGGCGGTAGACGGCAGGGTGTACAGCGTGCCGTTTTCGGCTTACTGACCGTTGCGGATACGGCAGAAAGCCGTCTGAAAAAAGCTTTTCTGTTTTTCAGACGGCCTTATAGGGGCTGTTGACAATCAGCCTTGCGGCTGCGTTTGCTATGGAATTCATTTTTAAATTCGGAAAGTCATGATGCAAAAATCAATATTGCCGGCTGTTTTGCTTTGTTAGCGCCTGTATCCCCATACGTGTCGTCTCCGAATACAGTCCTGATGTTTATAATAATTACACGGTAATACAGGGCATTCAGAAATACGGCAGCATAGGGACACACCGATATAGTCAAAAGAAAGAAAGAAAGACGTTTTTAGATTGCGGAGTAAGAAAATTCAAAACAATGGAACCTTAGATGTAAACGTCAAATATCCCGATATGTCTGACGAGCAGGTGGATATACGAAGAAACGCTGTATACAAGTGCCTAAACCAGAAAGGGTATGCAATCATCAGCCCGTCGAATTGCACTGACAAAGGCAAATCCTTAGGGCGTGTTGACATTCAACATTTTGGCAACTTTTCCGTTCTAAAACGACATCTGCTTCGTTAAAAACACTCGCCAATGGGCGGCATTGGCTCGTGTTTTCGCCTTGCATCTGCCATTTTATGCCGAAAAATCCGCTTCAAAAGTTGAATGTCAACACACCCTAGGCATTTGTAATTGACACATCATCACTGTGGGCAAGCGCAGCGCGGGTTATACGTAGGGTGTGCCGCCCCGCGTCGCACACGCTCCATGCGATACCTGCCGCGCCAAAGGCCGTCTGAATGTCCCAAACCTGCTTTTAATTGCACGGGAGTTCGTTTTCGGAAACGTCATTCCTGGGCAGGCGGGAACGGCCTTTAAGTGTCTGCCCGCACGGTTTCCCGCAAAACCCCAAACCGCGTGCGTCGCGGGGCGACTCTTTACGGTATGCGGGCTATTCTTTCCAAAGTTTGAACAAAAACACAATCAGCCACAGTAGTAACACAATCAGCCACAGTAGCAATGGAATCAAATACTGAGCAGGAAATCAAACAGTTTCCGGCCAAGACTGTTATACCCGTATACAGCAGTAAGCGTGGCGGCATCACCCGGATGGGTGTAGGAACGAACAGGGCTGACGTAGGTTTCGCCCTCATCTCCAACCACTCTTGAGCCGTCGCCCAGCAAACGGGCGATGTCGATCATCAGAGCCAGCAACGTATCATCCGGACCGATGGCCAATAGTTCTTCTGTTTCCTTCATCACACACTTCGTAAAACAAAGTACGTTCTTGATCGTCGGCACGGTAAAAATACTGTTGGCCGCTATCGTCGGTATCGGCGTAAAATCGAAATTTTTTCCGCAGCCATGCGGCCAATGCCTGAGGCCGGTTAAGCATTTTCGCTGATGCAGCAGTATCCTTTGCAGTATTAATAATTCTGACATGGTAACCCATCAATTTTCCTTCATCTGAAATTCACAGCAAACGCAACCTGCATGCAGGCCAGTTCTGATGTTAAGGCCGTCTGAAAGCCCTTGTTCGGTTTTCAGACGGCCTTCGCTCGTGTACGGGTTCGGCTGTGCCTTATCGTCTTGCCTTCGCGCACAAAACGGCGGTTTGGGTTTGACGGTTTGGCCGTTGATTTTCAGGCCGGTGAGTTTGAGGTTGTAGCTTGTGCCGTTGTCGATGTAGCTGATTTTGGCGGGGATGTTGCCGAAGGCGGGGGCGAATGAATAGTTGACGGTGTCGTCGCCGCGTTTGACGGTGTAGTTTTCGACGGTGGTTTTGCCGCCGGCGAAGGCGTATTGCGCCGAGCCGGTTTTGTTCAGGCCGCCGATGTTGTAGATGCGTTTACCGTTGGTGATTTTGATGCCGGCGGGCAGTTTGCCGTCGGTGGCGGCCAGCTGCCAGGCGAGGGCGAAGAGGTCGAGGATTTGGCCGGCGGCGTTTTCGGTTTGCTGTTCGCCCGCTTTGCCGTAGGTGATTTTGCCGCCGCCGAATTTGGCTTCGGCATAGGTTTTGCCTTTGCGGATGTCTTTGTAGTAGGAGGGGTGCAGGGCGTTGCCGCTGACGGTGCCGCCGCTTTCGAAGCGGAAGTTGTAGAGAGGGACTTTGATAACGGAGACGATTTTGTAGGCGTTGCCGCTGCGGGTAAAGGTCATGGTGGCGGGCACACCGTAGGGGCCGCTGTATTGCAGCTCGGCGTTTTGCGGCAGTTCGGCGGCTTAGGGCGCAGGCGGCGGCAAAAAGGACGGCGGCGGTAAGTTGTTTCGGTTTCATGTGGTTTCCTCCCTCGGTTGGGGCAGGCATTGTCGGCGGCGGCACGGGTTTTGTCAAAAAGGCCGTCTGAACAGTATGTTTCAGACGGCCTTTTGCTTTCGGGCTGCGCTGATGGCAGACAGGGGTGCTGTTTTGCCAAACAGGCGGGAGGGCCGTCTGAAATGTTTTCTGTGTGAGCACAGGGCGTTTTTCAGACGGCCTTTTTGTTTTCAGACGGCCTCTTGATGCCGCAGGCGTTCGGCCAGGGTTTTTGCCGTCATTTCTTTTCTTCGCGGCTGGCTTCGCTCCGTGTTGAGCGACGACCAGCGCGGGCGGCTGCGGGCTTTTTGTGGCCGGGCGGCAGTTTGCGCGGCGGCCAGGGGTTTTGCCGCTTTTTGGGAAACGGGTGTCTGCGCTGCGTGGCCGCGTGTTTGCAGGGCGTGCAGCAGGTCGAGGGCGCGGCGGCGAGCAGGGTGAGGGTTTCGTCGGTGTGCAGGGTTTTGGCGGCCGCTGAGTTTGTCGGAGATGTCGTTCATGTTGGGCAGAACGCCGCCGAGCAGGCTGCCGATGGCGGTGCCCAGTCCGAGCGCGAGCTGCCGAGGGTGGCGATGTCGATGTTTGCCGATGGCGGCGCGTCGCGGCGGCGCCCGTGCCGGTGCGGATGCCGTATTCTTTGAGCAGGGCGCTGTCGAAGGGTCTTGGCGGAAGGCTTTGAGCGCCCAGCCGCCGCTTTCGGCTTCGCTGTGGTAGAAGCGGTAGGTGCAGGAGGCGCTGCTGGAATCCGCTTTCGAGGCGGCGACGGCTCGCATGGTGTGCAAAACGGGCGGTCGCGTGTCTGCCGGTTTCCCGTTTGTGGCGGCGGCATCGAGCAGGAATCCGGCGATTTCTTCTCTGCTTGTTTGTCGAGGTCTGCCATTCTGCGGCGGCGCATGGACAAGCCGGGTGAGGATGTTGCTGTCGGGCAGCATGGTGGCGAGGCTCTGCCATAGGCGCATTTCGCCTTCAAAATCGAAGGCGACGGTATCGAAGCCGCAGGTGACGTGAGGTTGTGGCGGGCGAGCATGTCGTTCCAGGCGGCGGTGTCGGCGTTCCGGCAGTGAAGTTGAAAAAGCGGGCATCACGGGCTTGGCGCACCAGGAGGACGGTGAGTTCGTCTTTGTATTTGCCCAGCACGGGTTCGCGCGCGTCGATAACATAAAGCGCGGCGTCGCTGTGCAGAAGCTGGCGCAGGACTTTGGCTTCCTGTGCAAATATGTCTTTCGGCTTTCGAGTGAGAACGTGCAGGCGCTCGATGCCGTCGGCGCGTGCGGAGGTGTGGGTTTCCAGCCAGTCGAGCACGCCGCCCGCGTCTTCGAGGCCGGGGGTGTCGTAGAGATAGAGGAGGGTGTCGCCGCCATCGCAACGGCGGCGCGTTCGACATGGCGGTGGCCGAGGCGTTGGCCACCGCCGAAGGCGCTGTCGCGCAGCAGCGTGCGCAGGAGGGAGGTTTTGCCGGTGTTGGTGTGGCCGACAAGCGGCAAGGGAAAGCGGAGTGTGTTCGGTCATGGCGTTTTCAGACGGCCCTCAAGGGCGGCATTGTCGGAAAAGCGCGCACTTGGCAACGCCCCCGCCGCAGGAAGGCATGAATAAGCGGCTTTTGCGCCAGATATCGGCCGTATCGGACGGACAGGGCCGTCTGAAAACACAAAACACACGGAACAAAACCATGGCCGCCGCCAGAAGCCTCACCGACAAACGAAAATCCGCGCTGCACGCCTCTTTTCGGCAGCCATCTCGACTATGCCGCCGTCCGCATCCGCCGCGGTTTTCCGTTGCCCGACCTGTCTGCCGCCCGCATCACCCGACGGCCGCACTAGTTTCGCCGCCACTACCTGCCCGACTACACGCAGGCAGGCAGCGGCTATCTCTTGTGGCTGATACACGAGGCTGACCCATGTCTGGCAGTGGCAGCACGGTTTCCACACCTGGCTCGGCGGCCTGATACTGTTCCGCACAGGGCAGCTCTCCCGCCGCCGCGCCTACCGCCGCCCGCCACCCGAGCGCATCGCCACCTTCGCCTCCCTCAATATGGAACAACAGGCTGAAACCGCCGCCTGCTGCTTCGCCCTGCTGGCGGGAACCGCCCGCACAGCCCGCAGGAAGAAAGCGGATACCGCCGCCCTGCCGCCGAATTTGCCGCCCAGTCCGGACGCATTCCGCCTGCCGCCGCGCTGCTTTCTGCCGTATCGGGAAAATTAAATAACAAGACAAATTATACATTTTAGCCAAATTCTGTAAAAATTTCCACCGACAAGTGTTTGACAAAAATCCAAATAGCCGCTATAATGCGCACTTCTTCCCCGATAGCTCAGTCGGTGAGCGAGCGGACTGTTAATCCGCAGGTCCCCTGGTTCGGAGCCCAGGTCGGGGAGCCAAATAGAGCCTGATTGAAAAATCAGGCTTTCATTTCCACACCGTTATTCCGTATGATTCCCAGAAACATCAGCGAAGGCCGTCTGAAAACAAGCGCGCAGGCACTGCCGCTGTTTTCAGACGCTTCACCGTTTTGCTTTGCCGCCGCCAGACCAAATCGCAACAATTTCAGTTGCTTTCTAGCAGCGCGTGTTTGTTTTAAGTCGGCGCCGTCTGAAAGATAATGCGCGCCGCTATCATTTTATAATGCGCTTACAAACCGAGAAAGAAAAATATGACAACAAATCAGGAGATTAGCCGTTTTGTTGCTGATGGTGGCTGCCGCCTTTTGCCTGTGCTGACGATAACGCCGTGCAGGAGCAGGAAGCGGGCGGTTTTGCAGGAAGTGACCGTGCGTAGCCGACGCCAAACCCGCGTCCGTGCCGCTAAGTCCTACTCATCGCCAGCGACGGCGATTTGCGCGACCGTGTGAATTTGGTTTGCCTCGGCCGCGCCAATGCCTCACCGCGCCGATTACCGTGATGAACTACGATGAGTATTGGAAAACAACGCGTCGCGCACGCTGGTGGACACCATCGCCAAAACCGACGCCTCGGTAATGCAGTTCGGCGGCGAAAGCAACACGCTGCAAGGACTGTATGTGCGCGGCCTGCAACTGGATGCCAAACAGTTCAGCATCAACGGCCTGCCCGGCCTCTATTCCTACTGGCATACGCCCACCGCCAACGTGGCCTCCGCGCAGCTGATTAAAGGCGCGTCGAGTTCCACCACGGGCATGGACCCCGAAGGCGCAACCGGCTCTTCCGTCAATATCGAAACCAAAAAAGCGTCCGACGAGGGCAACGCAAAATCGGCTTGGCTGGTTCGGCAGCCGCCCGCAGGTTTGACTGTTTGATTTCGGACAGCGTTTCGGCGCGAATAAAGAATGGGGCGTACGCTTTGCCGGCAAATACCGCCACGGCAACACCCCGCGCCACGGCTATAAGGAAGACAACCAGGAATTCGGCCTGAACGCCGACTATCGCGGCGAAAAACTGCGCGTGGCCTACGACTTCGTATAACCACCGCAACACCGAAGGCAGCCGCGCCCGTTTCCAAGACATGCAAAACTACGCCTTCGCCTTCCCAAAGCACGCCGACGGCAAATCAATCTGGTGCCGAGCCTGCAGGAGCAGACCACCCGCACCGTTACCAACATGGCCACTTCGAGTACGACACCGACTGAACATGCAGCCTCGGGCGGTATCGGCTATATGGAATCGAAACACGAAGGCGGCTTCACCCAGCTTCGGATGGTCAACCCGGCCACAGGCCAATACTCCGCAGCCGCCGCCACACCGTGGGACATCCGCTCGCGCACCACCAGCGGCACGCTCAAAGCACGCGGCGACTCCGACACGCCCCGTCGTACACAACTGGGCAGCCCTCGTTCGACTATGTTTCCCGTTCGCGCGACCACAAAAGCGGCCCGGGCAATTACGGCGACCGATTGCGCGGCCACACCATTTATGCGCCCGATTTCTCCGGCATTACGCACAACATCGTGTCCGCCACCCGCCAAACCGCCGTCGACACATGAAACAGACCACCCCTGAGCATTGCCGCATCCGACACTTTGCCTCCAACAACAACACCATCCGTCTGACTTTGGGCGACGCTGCCAGTGGGTGAAACCAGACGACTACCGTGTACCGGCGACAAAAACAGCAAAACGCTTTCGGGGTCCGATGCGCGGCTTTTCAGCGTGCGCCCTCGCCGGATTTTCGTGGTGTACGGCAACTACATGGAAGACCTCCGAACCGCGAAGTGGATGAAGAAGGCAACGCCTCCAAAACGCGCGCGTCAGCAAACAAATCGAACTGGGCGTGCGCAAAAATCTGGGCGACATCGTCACCTCCGCCAACATTTACCAAATCACCCGCCCGGGCTACTGGCGCGGCAACACGACAAGCGGCACGGATTACGCCCTGCCTCAACGCGGCAGCTTGGCCAAAAGCCGGCGAGGAACACGGCAAAGAGGCGTTACCGCGGCCTGGAACTCAACGCCTACGCCAACTGCCGGGCAAAACCCTGCGCCCGAGTATCGGCGCGAGCTTCATCCGCTCCGACCTGATCGACTTCCCCAAATGGGACGACAACATCGTCCGCAAAGGCCACCAGGTCACCAGCCCGAAATTCATTGCCAAGCGGGCGTGGAATGGGCACCGTTTGCCAAAGGCCTGACGCTCAACGCCAACGTGCAGCACTCACGGCAAGTCCTATCAGGGATGCCGAGCAGAACACAAACTGCCCGGCTACACGCTGGTCGACGTCGGCGCGCGCTATAAAAACCAAATTCGGCGGCAACACACTCACCGTCGGCACAGCCGTGGAAAAACCTGTTCAACAAAAACTACTGGCAGATCCAGCGCGGCCGCTTCGACCGCAGCTTCGCCGTCGTCGGCCTGCCGCGCACCTACTGGCTGAAAGCCGAATTGGAGTTCTAAGAGCTCGTCCGCAGAGCGCAGAGGTCACGTCTGAAAACCCGAAAACGGAGTTTTCAGACGGCCTTTTCCTATACGGCAGCCTGCCCGCAACCCTTTCGAAACGCCACTCCCGCGTCGGCGGAACGGTCTCACGCCGCGAAATGAAAAAAACGGTAAAGGCCGCGTTCTGCGCTACAATGCCGCCTGTCCATTTTCGTTTTCAGACGGCTTTTGACGATGAAAAAACTCCTCTTTTTCCTGCTGCTTTTAACCGTTGCCGCCACCGTGTTGCTGTATGCCGTGCCGCAGCACCTGATCCGACAGGAAACCGCCGCCGCGCAGGCGGATTTGTCCCTGCTTGCAGCAGAGCCGGAAACGCAGGGGAAAACGGCATCGACGCCCTGTGGCTGCTCGCCTACCAAACCGAAAACGACGCCGAACGCGCCGCCCCTGATGAAAGAACACGGCGCGGCGGTGCAAACACGGAGCCCCTATCCACCCTGGCCGACCGCGCCCCGCGTCCCGAAAACGGCGAACTCAAATGCGGCAACAGTGGCCGCGAATGCCTGGCTGCCGTGCGCGAGAACACGGCGCAATACCGCGAAGCTGCAGTAAATACGCCGCCCTGATCGGCAACATCGGCCGCCTGTCCGACTACGACACCTTCGCCCGACGCGGCTGGCCGAACGACGAAGACAATTTGGGCACTATCCCCCTGCCGCCGATGCAGCATCTCTTTCACACCGCGCCCGCCGCCGCCCTCGACTGGACGGAAGACCGCAACGGCGAAGCTATCACCCAAACCTGCTGCGGCATCCGCACCGGCCGCGCCCTGCTCACAGGCCGCCCCGGCCTGTTGTTCCCGATGATAGGCGCTGCCCTGATCCGCCAAAACACCGGCCTGGCCGCCGCCATGCTGGCAGAACAGCCAGATTGGGCAAACCGTCTGCCGCAGGAATGCGACGGCGTGTTCGCCGTGCCCGACGCGCAGCAGCAGAGTATCTGTCCCGCCGTGCGCGACGAATTCCGCTCCCTCGCCAATCTTTACCATCTAATGGAAAATCGCCGCTGTCGGCTTCCTGTCCACCGCAACCAATCTGTCGAAACCGATTTGGCCGACGATGGCGAAACCGGTTGGCGCAAAATCCTGATGCCCGTGCCCACCTTCAACGCCGCCCACGCCACCGCCCGCAGCGCGGGCTACTACGCGCCCGCCTGCCGCCCCGCTGCCGCTGACACTTTGGCGCAGGATCGGGCATTGGCATGGCTCTGCGCCAACACACGGCGGCGTCGAAGAAAAATGGGCGTGTCTGGCCGACGCGCAGGGCTGCATCCTCGCCGACATCGGCACACCCGACTTTTCAACCTACGCCCGCCGCATCGCAGGACACCGCCATGCAGCAGCGCGCCTTCCCAGCCGCCCTCGCCCTCCACCGCCTGCCTGCCGAACGCCGCCGCGCCGCGCTGGATGAAACGCTGGCCGCGCATTCCACCCCGTCGCGCAAACTCGTCTGGCAGGAAGACACGCGAGCATAGGTTTCGAGCGCTACGAAAACGCCAAAACGGCATCGCGGCGGAAGACATTCCCGTTGCCATCAAATAGGGCTTTCAGACGGCCTTTTTATGGCCAGAGGCCGTCTGAGTACAGCCAAAACCACCAAAAGGAGACAATATGAAACTGCAACAACAACACTTCCTCAAACTCACCGACTACACCGCCGACGAGTCCACGCCCTGCTGGACTTGGCCGCCGAACTGAAAGCCGCCAAAAAGCCGGACGCGAAGAACAGCGGCTGCGCGGCAAAACATCGCCTGATTTTTGAAAACCTCCACCCGAACCTGCTGCGCCTTTGAGTGGCGGCACGCGACCAGGGCGCGGGCGTCACCTATCTCGAACCGGGCGGCAGCCAGATCGCGCCACAAAGAAAGCATCCGCGACACCGCCCGCGTCCTCGGCCGCATGTTCGACGGCATCGAATACCGAGGCTACGGCCAAAACGTTGCCGAAGAGCCATGCGCACGCGGGCGTGCCCGTGTTCAACGGCCTCACCGACGAATTCCACCCCACGCAAATCCTTGCCGACCTGCTCACCATGCGCGAACATTCCGCCAAACCGCTGCGGGAAACGGCCTATGCTTACGTCGGCGACGCACGCTACAACATGGGCAATTCCTCGCTGCTCTGCGGCGCGCTGATGGGCATGGATGCGTACGCATCGGCGCGCCGAAACCCTGTGGCCGTCTGAAAACGTGATCCGGCAGGCGCACGCGCTGGCAGAACAAAGCGGCGCTCGCCTGCTGCTGACGGAAGACCTGCAAGAAGCCGTTGCGAGGCACCGATTTCGTCCACACCGACGTGTGGTGAGCATGGGCGAGCCGAAAGAAATGTGGCAGGAGCGCATAGACCTGCTGTGCGGCTACCGCGTCACCTCCGAACTGATGGCCGCCTCGGGCAACCCGCAGGTGAAATTCATGCACTGCCCGCCCTCCTTCCACAACCGCGACACTAAAGTCGGCGAATGGATCTACGAAACCTTCGGCCGAGACGGCGTGGAAGTAACGGAAGAAGTGTTTGAAAGCCCGGCCAGCATCGTTTTTCGATCAGGCCGAAAAACCGTATGCACACCATCAAAGCCGTGCTGGTGGCGCTGCTCGCCAAATCCAAATAAGGCTGCGGCAGACAAAGGCCGTCTGAAACCGAGAAAAGGGTTTCAGACGGCCTCTGCCGTTTTATGACACAAAATCCGCTTCAAAATTTGATTGTCGGCAACCTCTACCGCCATTGCCGCAAATATCGGTTCACATCAAACCGGTGCGGTTTGCCGGGGTGTCGGCGCAGATAGTCGCGTGCTTGAAGCAGTTTGCCGCGCACCCAGCGGCGCAGCGGGGTTTTCTTAACATGATTGCCGAGCGAAAGCGCGTCGTAGCCGTTGACGGCGAAACGCTGTTTGCCGTCCGCGCTGACCAGAAAAAAAGCGTCATCGTGGGCATCACCGTCGGGGTCAAAGCCTCGCAGCACATAGTAAGACAGGGCGGCAGAGGGCGTTCCACGATTTCAAAATTTCAGGTGCCAGTTTGGCGGCATCTTCTGGCGAATCAACATAATAGCGGGACAATGCCTGCAACACGGGCTGTTGGTTGAAGTAGTCTCGCGATGCGCTGCTCGGCGGACGTGTAGGCAAAGGGTTGGGGTAGTATTTGCCGCCGATTTTTCACGTCGTCTGCCGCTGTTTTCAGGCTACTTCCTGTTACCGCTTCGCCGCACTGGTTGATGATTTCGCTGACGGCATCGGGCGCGGCGGGGGCGATTGTCCAATGTTCGTCGTCTGTCCATGCTTTTTGCCAGCCGCCGCGATACACGGTGGCGTAGCCGTGTTCAAACGGGTGGCGAAATCCCACTGCGCGGGTGTGGCGCGGCTGCCGTCGCGGCGCACAAAGCCGACGCGCCCGTTTTTCCACATAGCGGCGCATGCCTTCCTGCCAGTAGTCGATGGCTTTCGTTGTCGTGAGTAGCGGCGAGTAGAGATATTGCCCGCTGCGGCTGTGCACATCGCCCGCATCGGTGGCGAGTGTGCCTTTGCGGTCTTCTTTGTGCTGCTCGGAATAGCAGAGTTCTATGGTGTGGTCGCGGATAGGGTGTTTTTGCTCGGCGAAATTTTTCCACAAGCGGCGCAAACATGGGTTTGGGTGTAATCACAATGCGCCCTGATGCGGTTTTACGCCGACTTTGCCTGCTTGGACGTAGTAATACGGTGGCTCGGCCGGGGCGGCGGTGGTGGGGGCTGTCGCCCAGGAGGTAAGGCGGGCAGGAGAGTGGGTTTGATGTTCATGGCGGTTTGTCCGTTTGCTTGGCTGAATTATAGAGGAGAGGGTTTTCAGGCGGCCTTTGTGCGGCTGGGATGGCAGGGCTGCCGAATCGCGGATACAGATGAGGGACTGAGCCTGAAAACGCCTCAAAAGAGCGCGCCTGAAAGACTGCCTGCGGTGTAAAAACGGTGGCGGTAGTCTTTCAGGCTGCTTTGCGTCAGGCAAACACCAAACGGCCGTCTGCTGCTTTCACATGAATCAAAGTGCTGTCATGGCGTATTTTGCCTTCGAGCAGTGCTTTTGGAAAGCGGGTTTTTCGATTTCCGATTGGATAGCGCGTTTGAGCGGGCGTGCGCCGTACACGGGATCGAAACCGGCTTCGGCAATCAAAATCGCGAGCATCGTCCACTTTCAGGTGCAGGTGCTGCGCTCCAAAACGTTTTTCAAGCCTTTCTGAGCCGGATTTTCGCAATGTTGCGGATATTCTCCTGATCCAGTCCGTGGAACACGACCACTTCGTCGATACGGTTGATCAGTTTCGGGGCGGAAGTAGGCTTTCACTTCTTCCATCACCGCTTCTTTCACGTGCTTCGTAGTCCCGCGTACCCATTTGTTGGATGTGCTGGCTGCCGATATTGGAAGTCATGACGATGACGGTGTTTTTAAAGTCCACGGTGCGACCTTGTCCGTCGGTCAGGCGACCGTCATCCAACACTTGCAGCAGGATGCTGAACACGTCGGGATGGGCTTTTTCCACTTCGTCCAGCAGAAATCACGCTGTACGGTTTGCGGCGCACTTGTTCGGTCAGATAGCCGCCCTCTTCGTAGCCCGACATAGCCCGGAGGCGCGCCGATCGAGGCCGGGCAACGCTGTGTTTTTCCATGTATTCGGACATGTCGATGCGGATGAGTGGTCTTCGCTGTCAAACAAGAAGCTCTGCCAAAGCTTTACACAACTCGGTTTTACCCACGCCGGTCGGGCCTCAAGAACAGGAAGCTGCCGTAGGGTTTGTTCGGATCGGCAAGACCGGAGCGGCTGCGGCGGATGGCATCGGCCACGGCGCGCACGGCTTCGTCTTGACCCCGACCACGCGGCTGTGCAATACGTCTTCCATTTTCAGCAGCTTGTCGCGCTCGCCTTCCATCATTTTGGACACAGGAATGCCGGTCATGCGCGATACGATTTTCGGCTACTTCGTCCGCGCCGACTTCGGTGCGGAAGAGTTTGTTTTGGTTTTTGCCGTCAGGGTTACTTTCCGCCGCCTGCAACTCGCTGCAGCCCAGTCGGGCAACTCGCCGTATTCGAGTTCGAGGCGCGGGTCGATAGTCGCCTCACGCGTTTGGCCTGTTCGATTTTGACTTTGATGTCGTCGATCTGTTTCTTTGATGTCGGCGGTACTGGAAGACGCGGTTTTTCGGCTTTCCAGATTTCGTCCAAATCGGCGTATTCTTTTTCCAAGCCGGCGATTTCTTCGTCTATCAGTGCCAAACGTTTTTGCTGGCGTCATCGCCTCTTTGGCAAACGTGCATTTTTCCATTTTGAGTTGGATGATTCGGCGGTCGAGTTTGTCCATCTGCTCGGGTTTGCTGTCCGCTCGATTTTGATGCGACTGGCGGCTTCGTCAATCAAATCAATCGCTTTTATCGGGCAGGAAGCGGTCGGTGATGTAGCGGTCGCTCAATTCCTGCGGCGGCAACGATGGCGGGGTCGGTGATGTCGATGCCGTGGTGGATTTCGTAGCGCTCCTGCAAACCGCGCAGAGATGGCGATGGTGTCTTCCACGCTGGTTCGCCCGACCAATACTTTTTGGAAGCGGCGTTCCAGTGCCGCGTCTTTTTCGATGTATTGGCGGTATTCGTCCAGGTGGTCGCGCCGATGCAGTGCAGTTCGCCGCGCGCCAAAGCCGGTTTCAACATATTGCCCGCGTCCATTGCGCCGTCGGTTTTGCCTGCGCCGACCCAAAGTATGGATTTCGTCGATGAAAAATCAGGGTGTTGCCGTCGTCTTTCGCCAAATCGTTCAACACCGCTTTCAGACGCTCTTCAAATTCGCCGCGGTATTTCGCGCCGCAATCAATGCCGCCAAATCCAAAACCAGCAGGCGTTTGTTGCGCAGGGATTCGGGCACTTCGCCGTTGACGATGCGCTGCGCCAAGCCTTCGACGATAGCCGTTTTACCCACACCCGGGTTCGCCGATCAGTACGGGGTTGTTTTTGGTGCGGCGTTGCAATACCTGAATCGCGCGGCGGATTTCGTCGTCGCGGCCGATAACGGGGTCAAGTTTGCCGTCGCGGGCGCGCTGGGTCAGGTCGAGCGTGTATTTTTCAGCGCATCGCGTTGGTCTTCGGCATTGGCATCATTCACGTTTTGTCCTCTCTCGTACCGCGTCAATCGCGGCGTTGATGTTTTGTTCGGTCGCGCCGGCTTTTTCAGGATTTTGCCGGTGGCGTCGTTTTGCTGCACCAGCGCGAGCAGGAATAATTCGCTGGCAATGTAGGCATCGCCGCGTTTGACGGCGGCTTTGTCCATTAAATTCAACACTGCCTGCAACCTCGCGGCTGGGCATGATGTCGCCGCCCTGGCCGGATACTGGGCAGGCTGCTTAAATATGCGTTGAGTTTTTGTTTGGCCAGCGGCACGTTCACGCCCGCGTGTGTGAGCAGCGCGCCGCGCCGCTGTCGGCATCGTCGAGCAGGGCTTTTGAGTACAAAGCCCGCTTCCAGATAGCTGCTGTCGGCAGCCAGAGCCAGGCTTTGGCCTTCTTTGCAGGGCTTGTTAGAATTTGGCGGTTAATTTGTCGAATCTCATAGGGTCTCCTTGATAAAGGGCAGTTTTGTCATGGCACGCCATATGCGGTCTGTGGATAAGTCAAGCGTTAAGATAGGCAAACCGTGGATAAGTAGGCCGCCTGAACAGGTTTTAAAAATCTTGCCCGCCGCTTTCAGACGGCCTACCATCGCGCTTTTCTTCCACGCGACACATCGCGAAATCGACTACCCTGCCTTCCTCCTCCGGCAAGACTTTCGCGCCGCCGACCATCTGCCCCTCGTCCTCCTTTACCCAAAGACAGCTCGGCTGCACCTCGAAAGGGCTGGAAATTTCAACGCCCTGCTGCCCGGTTTGCCAAACTCCTTCCCACCATCACTTGGAT
>BNJS01002627.1_pt1 | contig 41375 bp, 48 predicted proteins | sample 8540461 | NCBI WGS metagenome assembly BNJS01 (sample SAMD00202454, study PRJDB9452) | human saliva metagenome | isolation source: human saliva | place: Japan
GAGCATTTCCCTCGTAAAGAAAAGGTCGTGGGTTCGAATCCCACAGGGGGGCTCAGCGTAACCCGTCGTCTTCTGCCAGCGGGCAGAGTGCGGCGGGTTTTGTGTTTCCCATCTACGGATTACCCTTGAAAACCCGTACAATAAGGACAAGAGTTTTACCGTTTTGTTTGCAGTTCGAGAGGGGCAATATGCGTCATAAAAAACAGACCCAGCGTTTTGGGTTGGTATTCGTGCTTCTGCTGATACCGTGTTGTGCGCTGTGGTTCTTTTATCGATGGATCTTCGGTGAAGACACCATTATTGCCGTGCCCATCGTGCTGGGGGTTGTGACCTCCTATATTTGCGCCTATGCCTTTACCGGCGGCAGGACTCCGTACAACTAGCTGCTCACGATGAAGCCGTACCGTACAGAAAACATATAAGCCGCGCATCCTGATTCAGAGGCAGGATGCGCGGCTCACGTTTATATACCAAGACTTTATTAGACGTTGGCGCGCTGGGCGTCGCTTTCAGTCTTTCCCCACAGCCCGTAAACTTTGGCGAGTTCTTTGACCTTCTTGGCGCGCAGGTAACGCGGCAGATATGAACCGTCGTGCGGCCCGTCAATGGGCACGTCAAGCATTTTGTGCGCCTCAGCGATTTCGTGGTCACTCGGCGAGAATGCCTGGTTGATGGTGTCTGCCTGATCGGAGTCAAGAGTGAGTTTGCCGGTCATGCCGTGGGCCGTGGCGTAGGTGCAGGCTTCGGTGAGAGCCGCCTTGTACTTACCCACGGATGGTCCGTCGATAGGACCGGGAATACCGCCCAAGGTTGAAGCAATCACGAGCTGCGAGCGCACATAGGCGAGCGCCATGGGGGTGTCGCTGGATCCGGTATCGCGGCGGTAATCGCCTGCCCCGAAGGCGATGCGGAAGGTTCCGATAGCGCTGGCGATTTCGACGGCGTTGTGCACCCCGAGAGCCGATTCGATAAGCGCGATGATGGGCGTTCCGGCGGGCAGTTCGGAGGCGGTGCGGTCGATATCGGTCGCGTGCTCTGCGGTGGCGAGCATAACGCCGCGCAGACCTTTGGTATTTTTGAGGGCTTTAACGTCTTTCCACCAGTGCTCGGTGGTGATAGCGTTGATGCGCACCCATGCGACCACACCTGAGTTGAGCATTTTGACGACTCGACTGCGGGCTTCGTCTTTTTCGTCTTCGGGGCACCCGTCTTCGAGGTCTAGAATAATGGAGTCTGCTTCACTGGCGAACGCTTCTTCAAAGTCTTTTTCGGCTGAATTAGGGCGTACAAGAAGCCAGGAGCGAGAGAGACTGGGGCGTAGCTGGCGCGCACGTTCATTGCGATGGAATTCGAGCATTGGTTGGTCTTTTCCCTGATGTGCTGGTGTCCGAGCTTTTAGTGTAGGTGTCTGGTCCATGATGGTTATACTAAGCTCAACCTTAGTTAAGGTTCTAGTTACCTCATGTCATGTGGGGTTTTACGCGGATTTATATGGTTTTATGTTGGATAATTCGCGACGTGAATCCCCCAAAAGACACTAAACCCCCGAAATTATCGGGGAAATTATACGGAGCCCGCAACTACACAACTATTCGCACATCGCCGCTAGTTTCACGTTTATGACGTTAAACCGAGGTTGTCTGCAGAGACAGGTTTTCGTTGCGCGCCTGTGCAGCTTTTTCATCACGCGCGCGGGCGATCAGGCGTTCCGCATTTTCGACATGCTCAACCACACTCTGCACGCGGCGCTCTACCGTAATCTTGCGGTGGCACTGCACACTGCACTCGCCAAAGCACCGCGCCATCGCCAGCGCCTCAGCACAGAGAGCTACCGCATTACCAGCTTTTGAGAGCGCCCGATGCAGATCCGAGAACGTGCCCTCAGGGGAGGCAGGAATATCCATGCCGTCGCTGGGGGCAATACGCTGCGCCTCCATCGCGACGGCACGAACCCGCGGAATAAGATCGGCAAGAGTATTCGCATCTGGCACGATAAGTTCGATCATCTCGGTATCGGCAAGGCGCTCAAGAACCTGATGGAAACGATCAATACCGCGAATAAACCTGTCATGCGCACGGCGCCAGAGACCACGCCCAAGTTCCGCGTCATCACGCCGTGATTGCAGGAAATCTTTGAGTCCCATAGCCCCTCCTCATGCTCAGCCGGTCGTGCGTCTAGAAAGCTCTATATACTTAGGGTACCCTAAACCTCGTTTTGGTGACAGGATGTCGTACAAAAATGTTGATATGGGATTAAGCTCTCGAAAAATTCACGCATTTAGCCCAGTTAAACCGGCACAATACGACTTACATCACGCGCAAAACAACCTTGCCGCGATGCTGACCCGCATCAAAATACTCATGAGCCTGCGGCGCCTGCCACCACGGAAATTCACGATCAAGATTCGCCGAAAGAACGCCGCGCTCAAGCAACGGTAACACGTCCCCATGTACCCCCGCCATAATTTTTGCCTTCTCATCCGCAGACCGTGACCGTAAAGATGTACCGTGCACCGATAGGCGCTTTGTTAGCATAAGACCCAGATCAAGTTCCGCGCGGCGGCCGCCCTGCACGGCAATCGTCGCCAGATGCCCGCCATCGGCCAAAGACCGCAGATTATCTTCCAGATACTTCGCGCCCACCACATCAAGAATATAATTCACGCCGTGACCGGCACTCTCACGCTGAATCACCTGACGAAAAGACTCCGTACGGTAATTAATCGGATGCGCCCCCAACGCCCGCACCACCTGAGCCTTCTCATCATCACCGACCGTCGCAAAAACCCGCACACCGGCGGCGCGCGCCAGCTGAATAGCGTGCATACCCACGCCCCCAGTGCCGCCATGCACCAGAAGCGAAGCCTGCTCATCTTCCGCCGGGTTATTCTGCGCGGGATCAAGACTCATTCCGCACAGAAGCACCAGATTCGAGTACACCGTCGCGGCGACCTCCGGGATGCACGCCGCCTCAACCATGCTCATACCCTTAGGAACGGGCAGGGTATGGCGCACATCTACCGCCGCATACTCGGCGTAACCGCCACCAGCAAGAAGCGCCATGACGCGCTCGCCCACCAGAGTGGGATCAACGCTCTCACCCACAGCCTCTACCACACCCGCGATCTCAAGACCGTATACGGAGCTTGCCCCCGCGGGAGGCGGATAATGCCCACGCCGCTGCAGGGAATCCGCCCGGTTCAGCCCGGCGGCCTGCACCCGCACCAAGACCTGCCCGGGTGCAGGGGCAGGAATCGGAACCTCAGAGAGCGTTAGAATCTCTGGATCTCCATGTTCTTTCTCGACAATGGCGCGCATAGTAGCCTCAACAACCTTCTTATCTGTATCTTCCTGCACCGAGAGTAGCATGTGTTCTCGGGGCATACCGCAATGTTCAGATTTACAGAAAAGCATAGAACATGAGATAATCGGCGGGTACCTTTTCCGCCCGAAGGCGGAAAATACCGGGATGGTTGTCCGAGCGGCCGAAGGAGCTGGTCTTGAAAACCAGTAGGCGGTAACCCCGTCTCAAGGGTTCAAATCCCTTACCATCCGCACACTAAACCCCGCGATGCGCCTGATTTTTCAGGTTCCTCGCGGGGTTTTTCGGCGTAGAATCTGCAGGTTACGAGACCAACCTTGAGAGGAACCACAGCACAATATCAAAGGCACCGAGGATACCCCCGATAAGCGCCATAGCAGTATAGCCAGCATTCTTTCCCTTATTAGCAATAAGACCCCTAATACAGGAAACTACGGCAACAATGCCAAAACCGATGGCAAAAATCCCAAGACCTGCAGCGCCTAGAACAAGGGAAGTAATGGAATAGATTTTTGCGTTTTTCTCTGCCTTGATTGCTTCAGGATCAATTGTCGGCGGGTACGGCTGCTGGTAACCCTGCTGAGGGTATCCGCCCTGCGGGTTCTGCTGAGGCTGAAAGTTATAGTTTTCGGACATTACTATCCTTCTTGGGGTAGACGATCCTATCGTTGCACATAAGATCAGTTTTATTATCGGCTTTATTTACTGTACAGGGTTAAAGATAAGTACACACTTTCCAACATGCCGTGTTAACAAATCCGTACCAACACGGCATACACGTTAAAGCGCCCAGATCATGCACAATAAAGCCCCGCTATCTTCCCGACCTCGGGATTCTGCGGGGCTGCATCTTGTAAGCTAACGGCTGCTACCGAGTGCTGGCTATAGCGGCTATCACGAACGCCACCATCGGAATAAAGAAGAACAGAGTCTCAATCGCCCCCAGCGACAGGGCAATCCAGCTGGTGGCAAGACCGCCTCCGGCGGGAACTCCAACGCGCGAAGCCTGAGCACCTTTAACCGCGCCCCAGATCCCCAAACCCAGTGGAATCACACTCGTGACCCAGAAGAGGGCGAGCACCAAACCAACAATGCCCAGCGCTAAAGAGGTTTGTGCCGCCTGCTCACCGGCAATCTGCTGCGGGGTTTTGGGGACAACCGTCATCATGGGCACGGGCTGCACATATACCGGCTGCTGATAGTAGTGTTGAGGAGCAGGCTGTTGGTAATACTGTTGAGGGGCGGACTGGTGATAGTACTGCTGAGGAACAGTTTGTTGATAGTCTTGCTGTCTAGGAGCGGGCTGCTGCTGGTTCTGATAAAGCTTAGTGTATTCGGGCAGAGAGTCAGAAAGAGGGCGAGTTTTCTCGTAGGCGTCCTCACCCTGATGGGGGTTTTGCGACTGAGACGGTTGCTCTCCCGCGTGATGCTCAGACATAGCTATTCCTTTCGGCGACAAGAAGCGACAACTAGACCTGCCCACTGTCTACCTGCTGTAGGAAATATCTGGGGAACCGTTTTCAGCCTGCGTGAATGGGCGTGGCAATAACTCTAACTATAGCGCGTTGTTTTTCGCTCATGGGGGAAGTTTGGTCGGCAATTCCGAATTGACCAGCCTGCTTACTCCCGATATTCTTATAGGGATGCACTCGTTTGTGCACCGTGGAGACGTGCCAGAGCGGCCGAATGGACTTCACTGCTAATGAAGGGTCGGGGTTGAACTCGACCGGGGGTTCAAATCCCCCCGTCTCCGCCAAAGAACGAACCCCCACACTGTAAAAGGTGCGGGGGTTCGCTGCGTCCTAGGGGCGTAGGGCATCAGATTTTTGCAGTCTGCCTGATGATGCAGCTTTGTTTCCGCCTGGCTAACCTTGCCCTCCCAGTCGAAAAAGCGGCGGTTCAGTAAGAAAGGGCGAGGGCGCAACGTGCCGACTGCGGATAGGATTTAGAAGCTCATAAAGTCGATGAGGCGCGCATCCGCACCGTCAAGAAGCGCCCACTCCCCCGGCACCTCAAAGACCGCTACGGACGAAGGCGAGAAGCCATAGGAAGCGTCCATCAGGGAATTGTAGTCAGAGTCGGGGCTCGCAAGCTGTAAGGTCACATCTTGTACCGCAGGCAGATGCGACACCACCATAAGCGTGCGCACGCTCTCAGAAACCCCGTTAATGCGCGCCAGCACCCGGGATGCAGGAACCTCATACAGGCCCTCGTCCAGGTGCGGAAGTAGGTGCCTGCTCGCCGAGCGCATCCGAAATCCAAGTGGTGGTCTGCCGGGTGCGCAGCGCCGCCGAAGACATCAGCTGCTCGGGAATATAGCCCTTCTGCTTGAGCCAGGAGCCCGCATCCGCAGCCTGACGATGCCCGCGCTTAGTCAGTGGGCGATCGAAATCATCCATACCCCAGTCGGCTTCGGCATGACGCATGATAATCAGGCGCTTAACGTCTCGGAGTGAGTTCTCAACCATACCTTCATAGTACAACGTAGGCATCCTGATATGCCGGTTTACCGTGTGATAGCGCGCCACAAAACCGGCAGCGAAAACCCCGCACTCTTAAGAAAGAACGCAGGGTTTCGAGCGTAAAAAGACTAGATAGAGTATTCGGGGGCGGCCCACACCACAACTTCAGGATGCTCAAAGAACCTGTACCCCTGACCGCGCACGGTACGCACGGTTCCGAAAGACGCCCCAACTTCGAGCGCAGACGCCGAATATGCACGTCAATGGTGCGTTCGTGGGGATGCTCGTCCCCGGCGCTCCAGAGCGACTCCAAAAGCTCGTCGCGTCCCACGGTGCGGGTGGAGTTCTCAACCAGATGCGCCAGAAGCTCGAATTCTTTGAAGGTGAGCATCAGCTGTTCCCCATCAAGGAACACCTCACGACGCGCCAAATCGATCAGAACGCCATTGGAACTGGGAGTTGCGGGCTGTTCGGCTTCCCGCGCCTGCTTGTGCAGCTCCGCCTGGTAGAACACGGCAGTCGGATCGCCAAGCGCATTGCGCACAACCTCAAGATCGCTGCCCTCCGCATGAACGGGAGCCAAAGCAACGGCGGCATAGGATTCGGCCTCAGGTGCCAGATGGTGTGCATAGGTTCGCAAATCCTGCACAATACGCACCAGCGATGTGCCGTTGGCTGCGGCAAGTTCTTCGTTGAGCCCCACATACAGCACAAACCCGCGCGCCTCGTTCTCCTGAGCTCCTGCCTTCTGGGCACCCTGCTGATCCCCGGAGGAGAAGGTCATCGGGCGCAAAGTAGCTGCGGACCCTTGTGTGCGGTTCTGCTGCGGCACTTGACGCTTTGCAGCACGACCACGCTGGGAGATGTGGACGTATCCAGGTACTGCACCTGACATTGTTCAACCTTCTCTCAAGATTTGTTGCGTACGGGTCCCTTGATTCTGCATGATGCGGAATGCTCAAACACCGCGCGGTAAGGGCGGCGTTTCCTTTGCTATCAATATTTCTATTATTTGACTCATAAATCAAGCAACTTGGGGTATCTGCGACGTTCTGCTCGCAGCTTCACACCCTCGTGAACTTTGATTCAGTGCCGGGAAACGACGCTGACAAGCACCGTTTCTCCCTCATATTATACATGGAGATTCGGAACCGATACCCCAAAAAGCCGCGCGCTCAGAGCCCCTGACCGCATACGAGCCGGGTGCAATTTCCACGTTCTGGCGCGGAGGCTCCCAAGGGTACCAGCGACTCGTGCACTACTAGTGTTTTTCGCCGCACTCGCAGATGCATGTGATGAAGGGTGCACACCGCAGTATCAAGGGGTCCTGAAGGACCGACGCTCCGTGCGCAATCGTCAGAGTCAAGTCCCAAAGCACATATTTGCGGCGCCCGACGTCTAAGACCGCCCGCGCAGATCGTCAGACCCGTAAGGATGCGCTACTGCGCCAGCCCGTAGAGGCGGTCGCCAGCATCGCCCAAACCGGGAACTATATATGCCTTTTCGTTCAGACGCTCATCTTTAGCGGCAAGGAACAGGTCGACATTCCGCAGACCCTCAACGCCCTTTTCGAGGGCCGCAATACCTTCGGGGGCGGCAATCAGGCAGACACAGGTGATGGATTCGGCGCCGCGTTCACGCAGGAATTTAATAGCCTCAATTAAGGTGCCGCCGGTAGCGAGCATAGGATCGAGCAGGTACACCTGACGGCCGGTCAGGTCTTCGGGCAGACGCTCGGCATACGTGACAATATCGAGGGTCTCTTCGTTACGGGCCATACCCAAAAACCCGACTTCGGCGGTGGGTACCAGGCGAGTCATGCCTTCAAGCATGCCCAGTCCGGCGCGCAGAATCGGCACGACCAGAGGCTTCGGGTTAGCGATAACGGTTCCCATCGTGCGCGCCACCGGGGTTTCGATAGGGCGTTGCTCAACCCGAATCTCACGGGTAGCCTCATAGGCGAGCAGGGTAACGAGTTCATCGACGAGCTGGCGGAACGTGGGTGAGGGAGTGTTTTTATCGCGGAGCACACTAATCTTGTGCGCCACCAGCGGGTGATCAAGAATTCACGCATACCTCAGTTTACCTGCTCAAGTAGTGCGCTACGAAGCCGTTGCGACAGTTTGCCGTGGGATGGCCTGAAAGATACTGCACCACAGCTGCTCTGATGGATTCCCGGGTGCCGCCGGTCATCGCGCTATGATTGCTCAGCGCCCTTCAGTCATGCGGAAAGCCAAGGAAAAGGGATAACTGCGGTAGAGGTTTTCTTTAAGGGGCGGATAAGAGTTTTTCGCCCGAGAAAGCCTTTTACGACGAGCTTATCGCTGTGTGTCTAAGATACTGCAAAACATTCGTATAGTACCTTTCCATGCGCCCATAGAATTTTCTTGTGTTATACTCTTTAAATCTATATACATACATATCAATTAAAAGATTTGTGAATATATAAGAACAGAATATTAGAGAAAAATAGCTATAATTACCCAAAACATGGGAGCAATAAGCACTCTAGTACCTGATGTTATCGATCCCCATATCAAGAATATAGCAACCAGCAAACAAGTAATATCAATGAACACTACAGAAATTTTGTATATCCAATGAAGACGAAATATCACTCGTCCTTTAGCCTCAAAATGGAGGTTTTGTGCTAATAAAATCGAGTACATTGAAGCTGCCACGAGGAAGATGACAACAGGAAGAACCGGTATAAGTGGGCTTCGTATTTAAATTTGTCAATTCCATAGCTAAATACCTATATCACCGTTCTATAAATAATAAGGGGAACAACTCATAAGAGGTTCACGAGCCTTCTCAGGCTCATCAATAAAGTTCTGAAGCAGTTGTTGGTCTTCTGGATCTGCACTTTTTGCCCAATAACCATTCTCAACCCGAAATGCCAGTTGTGGAATCAACAGACCAGCACCTGTTAGGTAAAGGGTCAAAACGCAAGGTTTTTCCACGGTTGTTTCATGTCAATGTAAGGTCTGTATCAAAGTCTCCTCGAATACAGGAGACTTTTAAAACATCTCGATAGATGCTCTGATGAGGAATTCAAGAAGTCACAATATACCCTCTGTGTTGTTCCGCAACAAAAATTTTACAGTCCAACATATAAACAAACATAAATACCAGCCCAAAAACCCTAGAGGCAACATAACAAATGCACCACCAAATTCTGGGTCAAATAATACTGAAAGAACCGTTATAGATGTCAAAATAAAGCAACATATCAGCCCAAATTTTGCAAAGTTTTCAAATATATATGCCCTTCTTCCACAACGGGGAAATTTATAAGTAGTGTAATTTTTATTTTTTATACTCTTATATATCAAGACACAGGATAAAAGCTGAAGAGCAAGAAGAGTAACTCCAAAAATCTGATCCACTTCTAAAATCCTTTAGCATGCTTTGCTTTGCTACACCCTCATATACACTTTTATAGCCTATAATCTATCCCTGTGTACGGATAGGCTAAGAGCGTCCATTTTTAGTGTAGGGCACTTTTCAAAAATCCCATAAATCTGTACCCTGGATAATCTTTATACACAAGGTGCACAGCAGAAAACCCGTCGGGTCTTAGAACGCTAAGACCCGACGGGTTTAGTTATGCGGTGGTGGAGGGATTTGAACCCTCGTTGGCTGTTACACCAAACATCATTTCGAGTGATGCACCTTCGGCCGCTCGGACACACCACCAATAGGATATAATTCTACCGCATCCGCCCCAAGGGGGCAAAAACTCCACCCCCTCGCTCGGTTCCATCCAAGGTGTTGGGGACGCCCCTCAGATCCTTAGCGACAGGCGCATCGTACCGCTTATTCTGCCTGAGGATCTTAGTTCCTCACCCAGGGGGTTAGCCTTCAGTCGAGAGCGAACCCATAGCGGCTGTGCACCCCAATATCGCCTGAAAGCCGCATCCGTCAGTGCCGAATATAGCCATCAAATACCAGCATGACCGCACGGGTGGAGTCCTCGATGCTACGCTGCACCCCGTGTATCTCCCGGTCCATCGCCAGCATAAAAGTAGCACCAAAAATAGAAAGCGCCAACGCACGTGTATCCTGGGCGGTATCGATCGTGTAGCGGCTGCGCAGGGCGCGTACCTGCGACTCTATGAAATCCAGGATTTCTTGGCGGTTGTCCACCATTGAGTCGGTCCAGGCGTCCAGCCCCTTCCACACTTCGCTCACCCAGAGCCTGGTGAATCCTCGGTGTTCGTGCAGATAGGTGAGCGCCGTGGAGATGCTTTTGCGCAGCCCTTCGCGCGGGTCGCTCTGAGCGACGGAAGCTTCGCTCATGCTCTCCACGAGCAGGTGCGTGCCGTATTGCAGAAGCCGGTCGATCATGGTTTTCTTCGACCCGAAGTTGTAGTACACGGTGCCTTTGGAGACCCCAGCGCGCTGGGCGACCTCTTCAATGCTCACGTGGGCGCTTCCCCGATGCTCTATGATCTCCATCGTGGCGGTGAAGAGTTTGCGTTGGGTTTTTGCCGGTGCGGCCCGGTCGGCGTGCGGGGTTCGGCGTATCGGGCATGGGGATGGTTCCCTTCGTGGCGGTTGCTGTTCTCTCCATGCTAAGGCCCCTACACCGTGATTTCGGGGATTAGTTTTTTCAGGGACCAGATGCGGTCGCGGCGGGTTCCCAGGTATCCCAGCACCAGACCGGCGGCGCCCCCACAGCAGCAGGTACATCATGATCGGCATCAGGCTGGATTCGTTGATGCCGTAGCTGAGCCTGCGCATACCGGTGACGGCGTAGCCCATGGGGAAGAAGTCGTGCATCCATCTCATGGCGTGCGGCAGGGGTTTCGTAGGGCATGGTGCCGCCCGCCGTGATGAGCTGCAGGATCATGATAATTAGGGGCTATGAGCTTGCCGGGCGAGCCGAAGAACACCACCACGCCGTGAATGAACAGGGTGAAGATCGTTGCGATAAAGCAGAGGAAGAAGAAGGCAAGCCACGGATGCGCCATCTGGAATCCGAGCCCGAATTTCACTGCCGCGAACATGAGTACTGCCTGGGCGATACCGATCAGTCCGAACGGCAGCCAGCTTCCTAGGATGATACGCGCTGTCGGTGCCTTTGAGGCCAGTGCACGGTTGTTGAGCGGGCGCAGGGTTTGCACGAGCATCAGGCCGCCGATCCACAGGGCTAGGCACATGAAGAACGGTCCCATACCCTCGCCGTAATTACGTCCGTTGGCTAGGGAACTGTGTTCGAGGTCCACGGGTGAGGACATGACGGAGGCTACGTCTTTTTGCTGTTCTTCGTTCAGGTTGGGGATTTGGCGGGTGCCGTTTTGCAGTCCGGTGGAGAGCTGCCCGGTTCCGTCTTTGAGCTGTCCCGTGCCGTCGGCGATTTGGCCGGTGCTGCTGTTGAGTTTTCCGGTGCCATCGGCAAGCTGGGACGACCCGTCCTGCAGTGTGGTTGCGCCGTCGTGCAGTTTGTTTTGGCCGTCTAAGGCTTCTTTTTCGCCATCGGCAAGCTGCTGTGCGCCGTTGTGCAGGTTTCCGGTACCGTTTTTGAGTTCACCGGTGCCGTCGACCAGTTGGGCTGCTCCGTTATTGAGGGTGGAGGCACCATCGGCAACTTTCCCGGTGCCGTCAGCGAGTTTAGCTGAACCGTCCGCTAGGGTGGTTGCCCCGGAATCGAGTTTGGTGATGCCGTCGCGCAGTGTTCCGGCACCCTGCGCTACCGCCGTGGCGCCGGAGTCGAGCTTATCCACCCCGTCAATCAGGGTACTGAGTTTTTGCGCTGCAGCGGATTCCCCGGTGGCCACACAGTTGTCATTTTTGAGGGTTTGCAGCTTCGCCAACACATCTGAACCGGCTTGTCCGTGCTGCGCCAGATGGTTTTTGAGTGCCTGATCGTTCGCGGATGCTACAGCCGATTTCGTCTGTTCGGAATTGATGTTGGCGACGATCTCATCGGCAGTTTCCTGGCTGATGGAGCCGGATTCGACGAGGGGGCACGAGTTTCTGCCGGGTGTCCTCGGCAACTTTAGACACCACCGTATTTGACAGATCTGTGCCAAAATCCCCGCTTGGGGCGGAGGTGTCGATTGAGTTCAGGTTTTGGCACATGGCGGTGAGCGTTCCGGGAAGTTGACGCACCCCGTCCTGATCCAGTGCATTCTTGAGCGAATGCGTTCCGTCGGCGACCTGCTGGGCACCTTGGGCGAGGTCGTTCGCGCCTTTCTTAAGGCTGCCGGTGCCGTTTGCGAGGGCTGCGGAGCCATCCGCCAGCTGGGAAGCGCCGTTATGCGCGTCAGAGGCACCGTTGGTCAGGGTTGATGATCCGTCAGCGAGCTTGATGGCACCGTCATTGACTTTTCCGGCACCCTGGTTGAGGGTGCCTGCGCCGTCAGCCAACTGGGACGAACCGTCGGCGAGCTTATTTTGCCCTTCGATGAGCCTGCTGGAACCATCCACCAGCTGCTCAGACCCGTCCGCGAGCTTGACGGCACCATCGTTGAGGGTTCCGGTTCCGTCAGCGAGTTGGGTCATCGCATCGGAAAGTTTGACGGTGTTCGCGTTGATTTTGTCGGCGCCGTCGGCTGCCTCATTCATTTTTCCGTGAATGGTCGTGAAGCTTGCCAGCAGAGTGTTCGCCGTCTTATCCCCCACCTTGAGGCCACAGAATCCCGCACGGCTGTTCCCGCCTTCGTCACGATGTTGGTGAGCACATAGTTATTGGCGTCGTTCGTGATGATTTCCAGCCCGGCGGCCTGCGGGTTAATGGGACCGGTGTTGCCTTTCTCATCAGGTTTGAACGAGCCGGTACTCACGAGCCTGGCCGAGAAGTCTTTCGGAATCACGAGCGCAAAATCATAGGTCCCGTCGCTGACGCCTTGGACGGCCTTATCACGGGTCTCTACGCTCTTCCAGTCGAAGGTTCCCACATCCAGCAGGCTCTTTTTGACATCCGCACCGGTGTTCAGATCGTTACCGGAGGCATCTTTCGCGCCCTCGTCTTCCACCACGAGTGCGCCCACAATACCGTTCACATTCCCGTAAGCATCCCAGTTGCCGTACAGGTACAGTGAACCGTACAGCAGCGGGATACACGACATAGCAAGAAGCACCAGTACCGGAAGCACTCCGGAGGTTAGACGCTTAAGTTCGACGAGCGCAACACGAACTACACTCACAGTTACTGTTCCTTCTCTGCTGGATTCTTCGGGTTTGATAATTCTTCGAGCTGTTCTTCGTGGTCTTCGGGGAAAGGCTCGGATACTTCGGATGCGTTCACCACCGAGTCTTCCTGCGGTGACCGGACGGTCTGTACCTTCGCGCCCGGATCCTCGCTCTCTAGCGTCTCGCGATCGTTCGGGTCGCTATGATCGTCGTCGTGGTGGTGGTCGCCGCCGAGCAGGTCATCCAGGGACGAGTCGGTTTCCTCCCGCGCAACGGTAAGGCGGATACTCTCGCGCGCATCCTGCGGGGTTTCTTCAAGGTCTTCGTGGGCGTCACCAACCACGGCAGTTTTGCCGTCCCAGCTTTCGGAAATATGCGGAACTACGGCGATCACGGCACGCGGATCGTCTTCGTTTTCGGCGAGTTCCTGTAGATACGGCAGCCACATGCGGGTGTGGTCCAGATGCCGTGACGGAGTATCAAATACCAGAAGATCGGAGCGGGTATGCGCCGCTAAAGCGCTCATCAGACGGATATTCTGCTCACCTGTAAGCTGTTCGGTCCAGAGCCTGTCGAGCTCGCCTAAATCGTTCTGCTCCAGCCAGTGGCTTGCCCGGGGCCGACCGAAGAACGGCAGAGAGTACGAGAGCATTTCGGAGACGTAATCATGCACGCGCATATGCACTTCGGGGGCGGTAACTTCTGGGGAATCAATAATGTCAGAGATACTGCGCAGGTGGCGCAAGCTGACGGGGCTTCGGTGATCCCAGCTGAGAGTTCCGCCGCTGAGCTTCAGCCGCCCGGTAAGGGCTAAGCTCAGGGAAGTGCGTTCAATCTGACTGTCGGCCTGTATCAGGATGACCTCGCCGCGTTCCACCGTGAAGCTGGTACGGCCGAAGAGCGCCTTATGGCGACCCCGAGCCCAAATATCGTCTGCGGTTAACATGTGTGCTGAACCTTTAAATGAATACGTGTCAGGATTCTTGGCGCGTCCCCGCGTTAAGTGGCACGCAGGACCCTGAATTACCTCATCTATCGTAGATCCGCAGAAACAGTGCACATGACCATTTTTTGACGATTTCCGATATTATTTTTGAAATTTATGGATTATTTTTCAAAGAAAAAGCGATTTTCGTTCAAATAAGGGGGTGAGCGGTGCCGGCTCCCGTCGCTTCCCCTCTCTCCCTCTATCTTCTTCCTTCCCTTCTCAGACTAAAAGACTCATGATGTGCTCAAGCACGGTTTCCTCCGCTTTATTCACATCACGAGACTTTTATGAGGGAAGACAAAGAATTTAGACAAAATACCCAGCAGTTTAGATCCCCTGCTACGGGCGGCGTGCTTCAAAAAATGTGCGCATCAGCCCGGCACATTCCTCGCGCAGCACCCCGGCGTAAACCTGCACATCAAGCCCTAAACGACGGTCACGGAGCACATCATATTGACTCCCCACCGCACCTGTTTTTTCTTCCCAAGCACCCATCACCACCGTGGGTATGCGCGCCATCAGAATCGCCCCGGCACACATGAGGCATGGTTCAACGGTCACTACGAGCGTGCACTCTTCCAAACGCCAGGTCTTAAGATGCTGTGCCGCCTGGCGAATCGCGTGGATCTCAGCGTGCCCGGTGGGGTCATGATCGTGTTCGCGACTATTGTGCCCCGAGCCGATAATTTCGCCTTCGGCATTCACCATCACCGCGCCGATAGGTATCTCACCGGCGCATGCTGCGCGCTTTCCTTCGTCGAGAGCCAGGCGCATCCAGCGTTCATGCTCAGCCAATGTCGCAATGGTGCTGAGAGCTTCACCGTCACCGGCGTGAGCACCACTATTGTTATATTCCATATCGCCTATATGTCCTTGTCAAAAGCTATATATTCCTCATGAGAAATACATATTCTCAGTGTGTCACACCCAGCGCGAAGGGGTATACGGCGGATGCCCCGCCCGCCCGCAGCCGCTGCGCCAACACGGTGATACTCCAGCGAGAATCCACAATATCGCTCACTAAAAGCACAGGTCCCGGATGCTCACGCAGCCTCTCAATTACCTCAGGCGGAATCTGGTAGGAACGCATGACATCGGCACATCGGAAAACACTGTTACCGCCGAAGAAACGCGGTTCGGCAGCCAGCTCAGCCTCGCCCAAATACACGAGTTTTCCGACATGGGCCAGCCCCTCCCCCCAACGAGCGCGCTAACGTGGGACGCACCGGAGACGGTACCGTGAGTACGGTTTCGGGGCGCCCGGTTTCACCCCAGTCCCATGCCGCAAGAACCCGCACGCAGGCCTGCCCAAGAGATTGAGGAACGGGCATATCAAGAGGTTCCCCGGATTCGTCGGTCGCCAAAAGTTCACGCACACGGCTGCCCCACCCCACATCGCTGAGGCGTGCCAGCGCGTAACCCGGTTCGGCCCGCTCTGACATCGGAATCTTACCCTTCGGCGCGTTCTCTCCCGCGAGTTCCTGCAGCCCGGTAGGCCACATGCCGCGCGGGGCTATTTCTACGCCAACCGCGTTGAGGGTTCCTTGAGCCTGCTGCACGGCGCGCTCAGAGACCTGTTCGGGATACCAGGGGCCCGCGCACCTATCGCATTTTCCGCACGGAGCCGCCGTGGTATCGTCCAGCTCGCGTGCCAGAAAGACCATGCGGCACCCTTCGGTACTCTCGTAGGCGAGCATGGCCTCTTTGCTCCCGAACGCGCGCCTGCGCCACGGCACGGTACCGCGGCGCATCGTAGCTCCAGGGAGTACCGGTGGAGTACCAGCGTGAGCCGATCTTGCGCACCGCATCCTCAACATCGAGTACTTTGAGCAGAAGCTCTAAGGTGCTTCGGCGTAACTGTACACGCGCCTCCAGCGCGGGTATAGAAAGCCCATCAGGCTCATCCGCCAGCGCCTCGCACACAGCGTAGGCGTTCTGTTCGTCGGGCATGGATGCGGTCGCAAAGTACACCCAGATTGCGCGGTCTTCACGCCCGGGCAGCAGAAGTACATCCGCATGGTCGGTGCCGCGACCGGCACGGCCTACCTGCTGGTAGTAGCTCACCGCCGAAGAAGGCGCCCCAAGATGCACCACAAACCCCAGATCGGGTTTATCGAATCCCATACCGAGGGCACTCGTGGCAACAAGAGCCTTAACCCGGTTGGCTTTGAGGGCTTCTTCGGCTTCGCGGCGTTCATCGGGATCGGTTTTTCCGGTGTACGCAAGAACCTTGTGCCCGGCGGTTTGCAGCAGCCGGGAGGTGTCTTCAGCGGCGGATACCGTCAGGGTATAGATAATCCCTGATCCCGGCAGCGTATCAAGGTGTTCAACCAGCCAGCCTAGACGCTGCGCTTCGTCGGGCAGCTGCAGCACGCCCAGCCTTAGCGAATCGCGGGTGAGCGAACCGCGCAGCACCACAACATCCTCGGGGTTGGTACCTGCGGCAAGCTGTTCAGCAATATCGCGGCTTACACGTTCGTTCGCGGTTGCAGTCGTCGCGAGTACGGGAACGTTAGTATCAAGCTCACGAATAAGCGCCCCGATACGCCGGTAATCGGGGCGAAAATCGTGCCCCCAATCGGAGATACAGTGCGCTTCATCAACCACCAGAAGGCCGAGTTGCGGCTGCAGATAAGGCATCCATTCTTCACGAAATACGGGGTTATTGAGTCGTTCGGGCCCAATGAGGAGAACGTCCAGCTCGTTTGCATCAAGGCGGGCGCGTATTGCCTCCCATTCGGTCACGTTAGCGGAGTTCACCATAGCGGCACGAACCCCGGCGCGTTCGGCTGCCTGCACCTGATCGCGCATGAGCGAAAGCAGCGGGGAGATAATAAGGGCAACTCCGGAACCTTGGGCGCGCATCAGAAGCGCCGAAATAAAATACACGGCAGATTTTCCCCAGCCTGTACGCTGTACCACGAGGGTGCGGCGACGGTCGGTGACAAGCGCCTCGATAGCCTCGAACTGCCCGGGGTGAAAGCTCGCATTCGGGTTTGCGGTGAGCTTTCTGAGCAGGGCTTGGGCGTTTTCATGGAGTGTTGGCATGGGGTTCCTTTGTGAGGGGTTTCTCCCATCATGGCAGATTTCAAGGCTCCGCACATGCTGTACGGTTACCTCGTGCATGCAGGTTTGGGAATACTATAACGGTCACGGAATATATGGGTACTGACTTCACTATCCTTTATATTCTTCATCGGGCATAGACGCCATGATTCCATCAGTTAGCCAAGCTCATGAGGCAGGTTCACACTCTTAATCGTTTCTCACAAAGAATCCCGGTAGAATATTGCGAGACACTTCATAGCTTCCACATATTTTGCCTTAGTGGTCTCTCAGGCAGACCGCATAGGATTGTGTGCAAGCACCGCGCGTGCCTTGTGTTCGACTACTTCAGGATTTTTCTATGGCTTTTTTTATCCCCGTACTTCTTGCCCATCTGCCGCTGGGGCTCCTCGGTTTCAAGCTTGAAGATGTGCTGATCAGCACCGGTCCGTGGGTTCTGGTGGTTTCGGCCATCATCGTTTTTATCGAATCGGGCGTGCTGTTTCCGGTGCTTCCGGGCGACTCTTTGATCTTCGCTCTGGGTATGCTCCACGACCGCATGGGGCTGTCGCTCTGGCTGGCATTCCCGGTTCTTATCATTGCAGCGGTAGCTGGCGGCGAGGTCGGGTATCAGCTGGGTGCCCGCTATGGCCGTAATCTTTTCAAAGACGATGCAAAAATCCTGAGCACCAAGAACCTGCACGCTGCGGAAGAATTTTTTGCTAAACGAGGCGGTTTCGCACTTGTTGTAGGCCGCTTCGTACCGATCGTTCGTACCTTTGTTTCGCTGGCGGCGGGTATTTCTTCGTATCCGCGCCGTAGGTTCAACCTCTGGAACATCCTGGGTGCCGTCCTGTGGATTGGTTCTATTGGCATGGCAGGCGTGCTGTTGGGTGGTGTCGAGTTCATCCACAACAATATTGAGATGCTTGCGGTCATTATTGTGTTGGTTTCGGTTCTGCCCGTGACCTTTGAATACCTGCGCGGTCGTTCCAAAGCCAAGAACGAGGCAGCCGAGTAGGGGCGCCTAAATCTCAAACTTCTGCGTATGCATAAGGGGGCGGCGAATACAGACTGTATCGCTGCCCCCTGCTATATGCTTATATTCTTATCGAAGCATATACCCTAATGGTTATAGGGTTGGCTACCCTGCTGCTGGTAGGGATTTACACCGCTCTGATTCTGCTGGTACATACGCCAGATGCGGCTCTGAGCGGTATACTGCGTAGCATCACGCAGCACCATGAACACGATAATGGCGCCCTGCAAAACCGTGGAGAAGATTGTCATACCAATTGACACAGGGTCGTTCATCGTAGAATACGGGGAATAACTTACCGACCCTGTGCCGGCACCCATGAGGATCATGATCAGGGTAATCACACCGAATGCAGTACCAATACTACTTAAGACCAAAGCTGTAATACGCGCCCAAGTGTGCCCTTTGGCGTAAAAATAACCGATAACGACCGTAAGAGCGACTATGATGACGGCTATCAGAATGCCAACAACAATACTCGTTGTTATCAACGAGTCTGAAAGTTGACGCTACTGTAGTTCCCATACGGAGAGTACTGGTTCTTCTGCTGTTCGAGCAGGGCATTCATCCTGTCTCGAAGGGTTACCGAGTTGTAAATACTTGATACCAGGGCATAAAGCGCATACCCAAAGATCAGATAAATACCTGTTTTTACTACCGTGCTGGGTTCGGGTTTTTTCTCTGGAACAGACATATAAGCCCCTGGCTGGTATGGCTGGCCATAAGGTCCTTGAGGCTGTTGGGCGTATGAGGGCTGATACTGCGGATCTTGATAATAGGGATTTTGGCTCATGATGTGTCCTGGTGACTCTTATCGTGTGTACCGGTGTTATGTCTGCGGCGGTCGTATGCATTCCAGCAACACTTCTATATGCTGCAAAAACGCAAAACGCTCGCCGTACTTCAATGGTAGTGTACGGCGAACGTTTCCGCGCTGTTGAGGGCGCATCCGGGTGTCAGTAGGTTAGTTCAAACGGTACCCATCACCATTGTCGTACCGGTTATTAGGATTCTGCGGTGCGGGGTTTGGTTGTGATTGCGGGTTCTGTGCCTGCGGGTTTTGTGCAGCCTGACCGAATCCTTGCTGAGGCTGGGATTCTGTGGGCTGTTGAACGGGCTGCGGGCCCTGATCCTGCCGGTAGCTGCGCCAGAGGCGGCTATCGCTCGTGTACCGGGAAGCATCACCACGAAGCATGAAAACCACTACCGCAATCTGCAAAATAATGCCCAACACAAGAACTACGTATACAGCAGGGCTGATAGATACCTGCTGCGCCCCATCCATCTGAGATGTAACGGACTGTACCAGCGACTGGGCGAGAAGGGTGAGCAAGAAGTAGAGCAGATCACGAATGGTACCAATAATCCCCAGGACAAGGGCGGTAATGCGCGCCCACCCGTGACCCTTTGGAGTAAAAGAATCCGAGGAGAATAGTAAACGCAGCAAAAATTGCACTGATGACATAGCCGAGTCCCATCGAAGAGTTTACTTCGGTCGTCTTGCCGTTCTCCGTATGGTATGTCTGGAACCCGAAATCATCCAAGCCAACAATGGCTCGCATGATCATGTACAGTGCCACGGCGTAAATCAGGTAGGTGCCGATCTTGACGACGGTAGTGGGCTCAGGTTTCTGCGTTGGCACGGGTGCGTATTGAATCGCCGGGTGCATGGGCGCATTGGGATGCGGCGGCTGGTATGGGGGTTGTTGACCATAAGGATCTTGACTCATGGCTCCTCCTCAACAATGTTTTTTGTGGTTGGGCTACGGAATTCTCACTTCGATCGTTGAGAGTTCCTTAAAAGAATGTTCGTCGTGCCCCCGTCTGAGGTGCACGACGAACATTGTTAGGCATGCACGAAGTGCATCAAACCTATGAAATTTTCAATCTCTAATTCAGATTGTACCCGCTATTGCCCTGATGGTCTTGGGGATTTTGCGGGTTTTGCGGCACATTATTCTGCTGAGCCTGCGGATTCTGAGGAGCTTGCGGGTCATATCCATACCCCTGCTGCCCGTTCTGAACATGCTGGGCGTTATGCTGTGCAACGGGTGCCTGTCCCTCGGATGCGGGCACGGCTAGAGTGCTGGCATCGACGGGCTGGTTCTCGGGCTTCTGGGCTTCTACCGCGCCGTAATATTCCCGAGCCTTTCGCATATATTTGAGGGTTGTTGGCAGCCAGATCAGGATAATCAGAAGAACCTGGATCACGATAGAAGCTAGTTCGAGATAAACCCCAAACTTTATAGCGGAGAAAAATCCTTTGTACTTCTCTGGGAAAAGGGGATCGCTTATAATTTCGTCAAAGCTATTAACGTTATCCAGAGCCTCTGGCATTCCATTAGCATAGATCACTGTAAAGATACCGGCTACAGCAGTAAGACCGATAGCCGAACCTAGACCTCCTTTTTTCATATTTCTTGCCAGAGTAAAGAAAAGAAGGGCAATTACGATGCCAAAGATAATCCCTCGGGGGACTAGAATCAGTAATTCCAAGTTCACTTTCGCTGATGTTATATTCTTGGGCGAAATTTTTTTGCCTGCGGATGTAGGTAAAGCCCCATAATAATATCGATAATCCGCAAAAGAGCCGCAATAATACCCACGATGAGAACGGCGACAACAGTTCCTCGGTACGCGGGCTTCTCAGGAAGTTCAGCGGCGGGAGCGGGGGCGTTCCCATACATGGGCTGACCGGCGGGTGCGGGTTGTTGGGGGTAGCCTTGGCCTCCGGAAGGCTGAGGGTTTTGAGGCAGAGCCGGGTCAGGTCTATGCTGCTCGCTCATCGGTGGTGCTCCTTTGTTCTCGGTTACCGTGTTAAACGGCTGTATTATGAGCATAGCGGAGCCTTAGTTTCAGGTCATACATTATTGACCGATGTCGTGAAATATTTTTTAATCACGCCGAGCTCAACCTGATATTTCGTCATATACGACGAATTTTTGGACACGCCCGATCTCGAATTTTATTCGGGGAAAACCCATCATCAACCGCAAACTATCGCTCCCGAATTCAGAAAAGCTGACGCGCCGCCATTGGCTCAGGAACATAGCCCGGATTTATCTTGTAAATAGGCTCCCAGAACCTATGGCTAACAGTGCGCGCATGCCTGACGGTAGGCGTTGCTCTCACGCATATACAGGGTAACGCTGGCGGGGAACATCAAAAATCCTAACAGCACCAAGTGCGTCAGTGCCGCCATGCTCAGCACCACAACCGACAAATATGACCCCGGAATATCGGGAACGGCGGGGCGCAGCCAGCTCAGGGTCAGCAGGGAGGTTCCCAAGGTCAGCAGCGCGAGTGAAACCAGCAGAGCACGCGCCAGCGCATACCCCCGAAGAATAAAAATTCCTAGAATAACGTGCAAGAAAACGTTGGCAATAGTCAGAGCATTCCCCAGAGCAAAATTTTCAAAATGCCATGATGCCGTCAGGTATATGGTGCGAAGAATAGCAATCATCATGCTGGCGCATGCGGATATCTTCACCGCACGGGGTACATAGGGGTGCTCTAAAGAGGCTCTCGGTACGGACGAATAATTCACCATATTCTCTTCGCCCATATACCCAGAGGTCAGTGTTGTTTTGGAGTATTCAGAGCGTACAGCACTGTCATAGCTCATCGGCGGTATTCCTCCTAGAGGGCTGCGGCATTGTACGAAAGTATCTAAGGTCTTAGCTGAGTGTTACGAAGAACCTCCACAACCCTTTAAAGCACACGTTACAGGTTCATCAAGCAATATGACAATATCTCTAGGTTTTTGGACTATGTTTTAATATTGAAAAGCGTCGATTTAAGGCGCTTATAGTTTCATTATTTATCGCCCAGACACCTAGAAATAAAGGCTTTATGGACATACAAGAAATTATTTACGCGCAACGAGATCAGTTATAAAAAGGGTGCTGCGGCATATATGTTAAATATATGCCGCAGCACCTTCACGAAGTAAAACTCTTATATCCTCAGGGAGCTAAAGCTGCTGCTCTCCAGAGGAAGGCTGATTCCCCGGCGCCTGCCCCGGATGCGGCGCGGGTGCCGGATATACATAGGACTGTGACATTCCGTAGGGGTTATTTGCCTGGTTCCGCGCCCGCCGTGCTGAAGTACGCTGGCGAACATACCTATTCGCGGGCGGCAGCCACATCAGAATCAGGGGCAGCAGGCCCACCACCAAAATAGCGATATAGATGATGACAAGCCCGAAAGCTTGACCCCGAAGATCCACCAGATCCGTAAAATTGGCAAACTCGTTGTAGCCTACGATCGAGTCCATCAGGAAAAGCATGACTAAGAGCGTATTCAACACTGTAAAAACCGTCAGAACAATACGCGCCCAGTTGTATCCCAGGAAAATAAAAATTCCGAAAAAAATGTAGATGATGCTGAAGAAAATACCAAAAACAAAACGGCCTACTAGACCGACCTGCATATCTCGAAGTTCATAAAATTCCGGTTTAGCAATAAACTGTTGATAAGCACTCTCCCCCAATGATTGACGGAGCGCTTCTATCAGGCTATTCACCATAGAGGCCATAATGCCGTATTCGATAACGCGTAAGACGGGCATCAAGATCGCCAGGATGAGGACAGACAGCAACAGAATCGACATTTTCGGTTTTGCGGCTGATTCCGGCGGCGTGGAAGGTGGCGGCGCCGCCTGATGCGCCGGATTCTGCATATACGGCTGCGAGATCTGCGGGTTTACAGGGTGGTTCTGCCCATACTGATTCTGCGGCTGGTTTGGGTATGCGCCCAATGTCTGCGGATCTTGCTGCAGCTGGGGATCTGGGCCGGTTGGCCTGGGGTATTCATTCATCGACAATAGTCCTTACGGTTATAACGGGGTGAAGCACCGCATTGGGCTTCTTTTCGAGAATAGCGGAAAGCGCTCACATTGCCTAGTATCTAGGCTATGAGCTTGTACCTTTAGTCTGCTCTTCCGAGGCTGATTCCGTCTGAGCCGCCGACTGAGCGATGTAACTCTTACTACCCGCCTCCAGCGCCTTTTTAGCTTTCCAGTAGGCTTTAGTGTTCCGCATATACACGTTCACGGGCGGCATCCACACGAGAACAACCAGGCATATATTCACCAGGAAAAGTAGCATATATACGGCCACCAGAGCCCCTAAATACCCCTGCGCATTCGCAAAAGCCGGTGCCTCTGGGTTAGACATCGTATAAGCCTGCCCAAAGCGCTCATACCGCTCATTAGCATGCCCAAGGAAGCAAGAATAGTCAGCAGAATGCGACCCCAGTTTTTCCCACTATTCACGACGAGCCCAAAAAGAATATAAAGCAGAGCAGATGTCAGCACGGAAAGAAAATGGAATGTGAGCGTTGAGTTTAGCTGCGCCTGTGCAAACATTCCAGATTTCATCTGCTCAAGAGACATATCACCATACGCAGGTACGCGCGCGTGCGATTGATGCCATTTAAGAGCCTCGCTCAAATATGAAGACGTTAGGACATACTCCACAAAACGCAGGATTGGGCACACGGTAGCGGTAAAAATTGCGAAGACAAAAACAAAAGTAGGTCTTTTAGGCTCCTTAAAGGCGGCAGCGAGACCTCCCAGATTCGATGCTGCCATAGGAGGCTGATACGAGGGCGTGCCTTCCGGCATAGGGGCGGCAGAATATGTCATGGTGCAGTCCTTACACGGGTTTTATAAAATTTATAGCGCTGAGTGAATACTCTTTTGAGCATACTAAAAGTTCTTTGAACACCAGCATTGTGGTTCTCTTATAAACCGAACCTTGGCGGCTTAAACTCTGCAACCGCCCTAACTGCTGATCGCGGTCTGCCCGTCTACGACTGCTGCCCGGGATACTGCCGCCCGGTATTGGGATTATAACCTCCTGGCTGCTGCCCCGCATAGTAGCCTGGCTGAACAACGTGATATGCATATACCTGCTGATATTGAGTCTGTTCCATTAAACGCGCCAGCCGATATGCCTTGAGTTTGCGTACATAACGATTAGCCGGACGAAGCCACATCACAATTATCGTAAGCAGGTTAACCGCGCAGAGGGCAGCGTATAGAATCACGAGCACCCCCATATACCCCTGTACCTGTGGATTTTGTGAGATCCCCTCAATACCTGTTTGCGCGGCATTAAAAGCCCAGCATTTGAAGGCGCTCACAATAATCCCGATAACGGCAAGAATTGTCAGCATAATACGCGCCCAATTCCGCCCCACATATGCGAAACAGCCGAAGAGCAGATAAAGACACGAAGACACGAAACAGATACCAGCAAAAGGGCTGCCTGGGCGCCCGAGAGTAAAAATGCGGGAACCGCAATGGCCTCGCGATCAATATTCTCTGCGTACTGTTGAGAGCTTACCCAGCGTGCCGCCTCGTTCATTAACGATGCACTGACCAGATACTCTATGATCCGTAACGCGATGCACGCCAAGGCACCCACAAGAACCAGTGTCAGTACGAATGTTCGTGCAGGTTTTTCAATCTTAACCGCGTTATTGTCATATGTGCCCTGAGGGGCAGCTTGAAGGGGAACTGTAGGATTCTGCCCCTGCCCCACCGCCATATGCTGCTGTAAATGCTGCACATAAGGGTTTGAAGGTTGCTGGGGTGAGGGGTCTCCTGAAGCCGGGTTTGGGTGGTTGGTCATCGGCGATTCTCCTTGAGGTTTTAGCTCAGTAGAACTGTGAACTTATTTCTGAGAGTAGCCGACCTCAAGGGCGGTTTGCAGTATTTACACCCGTATTCCATATGTGGAATATTTCTCAGCAGGTTTTCTGCGATATACAAAAGGTACTGTACCAGATCGGAAAACACCTAGCACAGCACCCTCAAAATACTCTCTCACCTGCATATATTCCAGATAAAGAATATATTGTGGAGTGGTTTAGAACATCAGGGAATCCTCACGCTGCTCGGCACGCCATAAACTTCGCGCATGCATGTATTCGCGGGCAGCACGGCTCCAGATCAGCCCAAGAGCGATAACACTCATCACAAGATACGGCATGCCCACATAAAGAGGCACATAAAGCGGCGACGAGTTGGAATCCAAGAGGAACTCTACTTCCTCCATAGGAGCCCCATTAAGACCGGCCATGATAACGCCCACCAGCAAGAGCACAATAAAGGTGCAGAGCATTCCCAACAACAAAGAGGCAGTCAGCACATACGCAGCCCACCTATGCCCGCGTAAATACGCAAATAATACCACCACATGAAGCGCCATCAGCACGAAGGTTGCCATCATGAAGAATACGAGGGGAAGCTGGTCTTTGAGCGTCAGAAAAGTTTCTGATTCCCAGAGCGACACGCCCTGCAGCGGCACCGTAACAACCCAGACGATATACGAGATCAGAATGTACGCCCACATCCCTATAAATATCGTCATGATGAGGGCTGCCAGAGACACTTGAAGGGGCCTTATAGGCTTACCCGATATCTTCGACACTAATACCGTGGCCCGATCGTCATGCGGATGCTCTGGCTGGTTTTCCACCCGGGTTTTCCCCTCTCGTACTAGTTTCTAGTGTTAGATTAGCAAGGTTTCCCAGCAAGAGACAGAAACAACGCCGCTGTGCATGTCATATCATATCGCGCAACCACACGGTGAGTCCCGTATATACACCCTAGCGAATACTCAATGTTGGGCGAGCAAGTATCGCACGCAGAGTATTGAACTTATACAGGGTTACACTCAGCAATGCGATTTCAAGAAGCCATAAAGCACCCAGCGCGCAGAGCACAATCATGGGGTCAAGACCCAGTGAAATACCATCCCAGTTCAAGACGAGAAGCAAGAATGTGATGGGTGAAAGTACCAGTCCAACACCAATAAAGCAGATCAGCGAAAATATTCCCCACACGGAATATACGGAAGCGTCCGAAGCGTCTTTGGGCGGGCGCGCTAACGGCCATACCTGAACAACAGCGTAGATTGTGATAATTAGCCAGAACCCCCACCCCATATTGGTGGTGTAGCGTGCAATAATAGCGCCTTCAAAAATCCCCAAGAAAGCGAGCACTGCTAACCGGACACCAATGATGATGTTCAGGGAACGTCGTCGTGCATTTATTGTTTCAAGGCCTACCTGCATTTGAGAGAATGCGCGGCTCAGGTTCTTCGGCGTATATGCCTGATGTGGAATACTATTCCGTCGCGGCGATACATCCTGCTCAACCTCTTGTGAGGTTTGTGATGGGGCAGGTTCTGATGTAGCGGATACTTCCGAAGAACTAGACGCAGGCGGCGTTGATGCGGGGGCGGGAATAAACGTGGTGCAGGCGCATCCTGAGGTGCCTGAGGCTCAGCAGGTTTCGATTTCGTAGCCGCCCGAAGCGCCTGACGAACCGCGCCCTGTTGTTTCTTGGGTTGCGGCGGCTGCGGGGCTGGCTCCGGCTCCCCCGAATTCTGCCGTGCATGCTCAAGGGCGTATGCGGGCGGCGCCGCCGGAACCGCGTGGCGAATCGGCGCCGTGTAGCGGGTGGGTACCGCATCCTGGTCGGTCTGCTGGGCTTCACCCCGAGGCGACGCATCTTCGACGTTCATGTGGGCAGGGGGAACCGCATCGGCATCATGCACGCGAGATTCGTGATCCACAGCAGTTTCCTCCTCCCCATATACTCTAAAGATATAGACGGCTTTTCAGGTATATAAATTTCCGAAGCCGAGTGAGTTTTTTATCTACGCATACCCTATCACGGTTGGTAGGGGTTCTTCGGGGAATATATGCCTCGTTTCATGCGCGATGCATACACAACAAATACGATCGAGAAAACTAAATCAACCGCAGGTGCAACCGTCGCCACTAGGGAGACTAGCGCCCCTTGACCCACGGTATGTCCCCAGGTCACCACACTTTCTACTGTTGTGAGTAAAACTAGGGCTCCTCCCATAGTTCCCAAGGCTGAAAGCACAATCCCAATAATGTTGATAACGCGCACCCGCAGATAGTGGTGGTTATGTTTAACGGCTAACCAGCCAAAAATATTGCAGATTGGAAAGGCCGCGATAAACGTCACTAAAATATACCCGGGCACAATGACTATACGTTCACGTGAAAGGCATTTATCCTGATCCAATACCTCTTTGCACGAATCAAACGTGTCATTAATACCTGAAATAATACCCATCGCATACAGGGCAAGAAGCGCACTACAATACCTAGACGCACCAGATATATCGATGCATATTTTCTGATCTCGGAATTATCAGGACCCGTCGATAATGCACCAGAGAACCCGAAGGTACCCGGCACACCGTACGCTGCGGCTCCAACAGCATAGGGGTTCTGGGGTGGTGCTGCATAAGCAGGCACACCAGGCTGACCCTGCATTGGATAACCCGCCGACAAGGCTGGATGCGCCACATGGTGTTCCGCACCCCGACCCATCGACTGTATATCAGAATTATTGCCAGATACGTTTTCTACCGGCTCGTGAGCCACATTTTACCTTTCACGCCAGGAGCACTCGAATGGGGCACGGTGTGGCACCCCGCAGTGGTTATACACCGGGTTTCGTGAAGTAGTCCTTATGGTTCATCCACGAGGCATGCCGGACGAAAATAATCGAGAAAATAAGCTCTGCCACAGGTACTGCCCCAGCCACGAGGAATATGATAAGAATGGCAAGTAATCCCGAGGATCCAAACGCCGTTATCATGGCTATACCGCCCAAGAGCATTAAACCAGCAAGCACAATCCCCAAAGACGAAAGCACAATGCCAATAATGTTAATGACAAGCACCCTCACGTGGTGCTGATTTTTCCTAACGGCAAGCAGCCCAAAAATATGACATATCGGGTACGCGATTAAAATGATAAGGAAAATCGACGCCCCCGTGATTGCTGAGGTGTTATCCTCACGGCATACTCGCTGCGAGTATTCACTCCATGAGTAGCTGCCGGTTCCGCAGTCGCTAAGTTCGATGATCGCACCGATAAGGTTGAAAGTCGTCGCAACAATACCGATCGCAATAAGAGCACCCACAATACACAGGCGCAGCAGGTACATCAGCGAACGTTTGCGGACAATCTCATCGTGCGGGTTTGCCGGATATGCAGTGTACGGGTATGCGGTTGGGCTCGGCACTGCATATCCCGAATATCCGGGTACGACATGCGGATTCGCATAGGGATTTGGAGGCGTCGATGGACTCGGCGCAGGATAGCCCGGTTGTAACCCGACATACCCTGGCGCTGACGGAGGAGTCTGTTGGTTCTGGGTGTTGCCGGAGTTGTTGGGGTTTTGTTTATCCTCGGGTGAGGGATCCGACTTCGCGGTGTGCTCGCTATGTTCGTGCTGCGATGCGCCACCGGTTCCGTCGGTTTTATGCGCGGTGCTGTCCCCCGAATGATCGTCTACATGCGACGTTGCCGAAGATTCCTGCGGCGCAGTTCTAGGTTCCTCAGGCTGACGGGAAGAATCATCGTTTTTCATGGGGTCTGTGCTCATATGTACATCCTCGTTACCGGTAATTTTTGTGTAGCCCGGCGCGCGGGTGCCTCGCTACACCAACGTTGGGTTATGTCATACACTACCACGCTTGCAGGGAGTAACGGCTGCAATCATGGCATGTTGGGGAACGGATAAGCTCAGGAACTCATTATGGTATATCCGAGTCTGAGCGGTGGGTGCTCTGTGCTTCGGTCTTAGTCAGCGTGTGGTCGTTGACTGCCTGGTCTTCAGACAGGGAAGATTCTTGTGACAGTTCGCGAGTCTCTTGAGCTTCACGTTCGGCACGGGAGGGGAACCTGCGGAAGATCAGGAAGACGAATATGAGGGAGCATAAAATCTCGATCACGAAGGAGGCCATAATCCAAATGGTCAGAATGGGGTACGAGCCCCCCAGGAGTTTCCATAGTGTTCTTGGCCCGTGAATAAAAACCAAAATATAGGCGAAAAATCCGGTGATGACGGATGCCGCCAAGGCGCTGAGCAGGTTTCCCACCATGACGAGCCCCATAGATTTATTGCGCGCATACGCGACCGCAAACCAGCCGTGCAGAGACAGGTACATGAGGGGAACCGCGCCGATAGGGTCAAGCCCGATAGCCTCGAAAAAATACACCAGCGTCAGTGCAGGCACCACGAGGAAAAGCATGCGGACAAGGTACAGGCGCCGCACGGGTGGCGGCGTGGAACAAGCCTGATCCCAAAAACCCGGGTTATATTGTTCGCTCATAGGTACCCTGTCTGCCGCTGGCGTTGTGAAGCACTGCCGGAGGCGCCATCGAGAAAGCACTCAATACTACGGTACGAGATGAAACTGAGATAACGCTGAGATTTACGCCCTGTTTACTGAAGCGTCACCAAGAGCTTGCAGAACGCAGCAAAAATTTCAGAGTTTATCCCTCGAAAATCCCGCGGGCACGATCCTTACGCACGGTGTGTGCCGGGAAAATTCGGCCGCTCATGCTGATATAAACGCCCGGTTCCAGCAGGTTAAGTGCGGAAATCGCAGCCCCCAGGTTGAACCCCGCATCCGAATGCGCCATGACCGCCGGCTGCATGGCACCGGTCAGCACCACAACCTTTGATCCCAGATCGGCGTGCTCGGCGATGTATCGGGCGGATTCGCTCATCGTGTCTGTCCCGTGGGTGATGAGAACCTGGTCGTGTTCAACCGCGTTGAGGGCGGCAACGAGTTCGGCGCGGTCTTCGTCGGTCATATCCAGGCTGTCTTTGCCGATGAGCGCACGAATATCAAAACGAATATCGGTGAGCACTCTCGACAGCACATCGTGCGCGGCAGGCTTGCCAATATCGAGGGTGCCCGCCACCGAGTAGAACTTATCGATAGTTCCGCCGGTTGCCAGGATAGTGATAACGTCCGGGTTTTTGATGGTGCTCATGGGCGCAGGCTCCTTAGGGGCTGAAACATCGCCGGGGTGTATCTTTGCCCCGGTACCGCATATATTCTAGGGCATTGACGGGTATTTCTTCATGCCTTGTGGGGCACGGGAATGTGGTGTTGGGCCGCGTGTCATTGGCGGGCGTAAAATACCCACCCGGGCGTGGAGGAGGAGTCCGCCCGGGTGGGTAAGCCTTATAGCATGCGCTTATCGCAGTGGTTAGTGGTTGTGACTGACACGGTAGCGCTATTACGAATTTTGCTCCGCCGTGGATGCGGCATATGGCACGATTGTGCGCACCGACGTTGGCCCTTCTGCGGGGCTGCTGACGAACATTTCCCCGTCGAAGGTGGCGAGCCTGCGGCGAATGCCTTCCAACCCGCCGGATGCTTTGCTGCCCAGCGCATCCTGTGGGATACCGCCGGTGCCGTCATCCTGCACTTCCAACATAATGAGCGATTTGCCCTGCGTGATACTCACGGTAATATTTTGGGCGTTCGCGTGTTTGACGGCGTTTGTCACCAACTCCGCCGCCGCGAAATACAGAGCGGTCTCCAGCGGTTCGGGCAGACGCCCAGTCAGCGTGCTCGTGAATGTAGTCGGTACCGAGGTGCCGGCGCACAGCGAACGCACTGCCTCGTTCAGTCCGCGGTCCGCCAGCAGCGGCGGGCGAATACCCCGCACCAGTCCGCGCAGCTCTTGCAGGGCTGTCATCGAGCTGTTTTGCGCTTGGGAGAGCATCTGCTGGGCGCGTTCGGGGTCTTCGTTCATGAGTGCGGCAACCTCGTTGAGGGTCATGCCCATGGAGACCAGGTGTGCCTGAACTCCATCGTGAAGGTCGCGTTCGATCCGCGAGATTTCGTCCTGTTGAAAGTCCAGGGCATCGTTGCGGGTGTCGGTCAGGTGGCTGATGCGCTCACGCAGCACCAGTTCGGGAAGAGCGGCCCAGCACAAGCTGAACCCAACGTCCGTAGGTCCGCAGCAGAGGCAGGGCGATGATGAACGCCAGCGGGATCTGGATAATGCCCATGATTCCGGCGTACCAGTACGCATTGGGGGTGCTCATATCAAGGAACATGTAGTGTGGTCCGCCGGGATCAACATCAAATACAGGGACGAAATAATGCTGCCCCACCATAAGGACAATACCCCACACGCCGCTGAGGAATGTCACTAACGGCAGCACTCCTAAAATTGTGCCCACGAAGACATTCACAAAGTGCCAGAGAATATCGCGCAGCACCAGACTATCGCCCAGCCGGGCGAGACTCTGACGGGGGCTGCCCGGGTATTTGCTACGTTTTATGGGTTCGTACCCGCCGATCACCTCGATCCCGGCACGGTGGCGGGCGGTATTACGCTCTGCCTCCGCATCGAACTTCATCAAGTTCAGTACGAACGGCAGGAAGAAGAAACCAATCCCCACCAAGCACAGGCTGATAACGACGCAGAAAAGAGCAAACATAAACCTCATAGATGGCGCGAACGAAAATGCCCGCCATGAGGAGAATGGTCTGCCCGCGCCCGGGTGGGTTGTAGTCCCGCGCAGATGTCTGGGGGCTCAGCGGCTTGAGGTGGGAAGGCCGCGAGCTGATTGAATCCGGGTTGACTGGCTCTGGGCGGGCGGGCTGAGGTTTGGAACTAGGTTGGGGCGCGGAACTCGACTGCGGGTCGGTGTACATCCGCAGGATCGGTTCGGCGACGTTTTCGGTGGGCATCGTGCCGCCTCCTGTCGGTAATCCGTGGTGGTGTGGTTGCGTTTCCATATAATTAATAGTGTCACCGAAGGGCTAGTCCCGTCATGGGTGCTGGCACCACCTTTTTCCGCAACGTTGTATCGGAGGGCGGATGCGCATCGTCATAGCCGAAGACCAGTTTTTGCTCCGGCAGGGGCTTGAGAATCTGTTTACCCGCCACGGTTTTGAAGTTGTTGCCGCCGTGGATGATGGGCCGTCGCTCACGGATGCGGTGCTCACCCACCGCCCGGATGTTGCGCTGATTGACATTCGCATGCCGCCGACCTTCACGGATGAGGGTTTGCGTGCGGCGGTTCAGATTCGCAAGCAGATTCCGGGGCAGCCGGTGCTGATTCTTTCGCAGTATGTGGAGCGCCTGTATGTAGACGAGCTGCATATGGACGGCGGTTTGGGCACCGGCTACCTGCTCAAAGACAGGGTGTTTGACGATGCCGGGTTCGTGCGCTCGGTCAAGGCGGTTGCCGCAGGCGGCGTGGTGGTAGACCCGGAGACCCTCAAGGAGTTGATGGAGCATCGAGCGGTACAGCAACGCTTGGAGCGGCTGACTTCCCGCGAGCTTGAGGTGCTGACCCTCATGGCTGAGGGTCTGTCAAACAGCGATATTGCCGAGAAGTTGTTCGTGGCGGAAAAGACTGTGGCGAAGCATATTAACACCCTTTTCGCGAAGCTCGATCTACCCGATACGAACAGCAACGCCCGCCGCGTGCAGGCCGTACTGCATCTGCTGCGGAATGGGTAATACTTTCGGTTAAGCCTGGATTTCTATTTTGCGCGTTATTTTGCATTCTGCGGTTATTTAAGTCGCCAGATGCACAATAACTCGCCCGATAGACTTCACGATTGTAATTACACAAACGCTTGAACCGGTCTTATGCACCGCGTATAGTCGCCTACTACGGAACTAAACCTAATGGAAGGAGTACATGATGCGCGCAAACTACCCCGAACTCGCTCCCGAATCCTACAAGGCAATGATGGCGTTAGAAGGTACTCTCACCCTGGAAACTACTCTCAAAGAGCTCGTCAAACTGCGCGTCTCACAGATTAACGGATGCGCTTTCTGCACCGATATGCACGCCAAGGAGGCCAAACTCAACGGTGAGCGGGAGCTGCGGCTGTATCATGTGCCGGTTTGGCGGGAGTCCAACCTCTTTACTGAGAAGGAACGTGCAGCCTTGTCGTGGGCCGAAAAACTAACTCGCCTAGACGGCGGACATGTGACCGATGCAGATTATCAGGAGGTTCGCCAATACTTTGATGACAAAGAGCTGGCAGAGCTCACCTTCGTGATCACCGCTATTAATGCTTGGAATCGTCTGGGCGTGGCATACGCCGCCGTTCCCGGAAGTGCCGACAAAATAATGGGTCTGGATAAAGCAGGGCTGGAGTAAAGAATCTGTTACACGATCCGATCGGGCCTATCTGCAACCGATTTAGCATTGTGAGCGGTTGCGAAATACCCAATGGGTTTCGAGCTCTACCGGTTATGAGACTGATACATGACTTACATAGTTAGGCTTAGTTCTAGCATTTTTTACATTATTTCTTGATATTTATTTTTATGGCAGGTATATCCACTAATGTACCAACATGACTCAAAGGGTCTTCGGCAGAACGCATATCACTAAAACATGCTCCCGAAGACCCTTGAGTCGAAAATATATTTTATTTTCAGAAATCTAATACATTAAATAAAATGCAAAAGATGAAGGTGCATTAGTTACCGTGCTGCCGATAGGGGAACAACCGGTAAGATATAGCTATGCTTCCAAACCGTGACGGGATAGGAAGCCTCACTCGTCGTCATGTCGCCCTGATCGTATGCAGTAAGGTGAACCTGGTACTTGTGGTTCGGGTTAATCTTAGTGCCATCAACGTTCACATGCAGGTCAAAGTGTCCATCACTACTAATGCTAGACCCGGCGGCACTGGTGCTAACGTCATCATCAACGACGTTCCCGGACTCATCAAGCTCCTGAACGCTCAGAGAGTAACTAAAACTGGGGTTATTGTCATACCAGACACCTCGCACATTCAGAGCATTGTCAGTTTTCTGCGAGTCAATGAATCCGTCAACAGAGTCGATCACAACAAAGATGCTCTCTACAGGAGCACTAGGCTGACCTACCTGCCTCTGACCATCTTGCGATGCAGAATTCGAGTCGTCCTGAGAAGCGTTAGCGCCTTGCTGCTGGCCCTGCGATGCGCCGTCAGATGCAACCTGCGTAGCACCACCCTGAGCCTGCTGACCCTGTGCATTCTGGGATGCAGAGCTTGTGCCCTCACCCTGAGGGCTTACAGGCACTGCGTTTGCCTGCGCAAGCGGAAGAACCGTCACACCCGCAAGGGTGAAAATAGCAGCACCGGTCATAGCCGGACGAGAATAGCGAAAAGCCATCATAAACTCCATTCATCGGTGACATGAACAATTCAACCCTAAACATAATCCAGGGCCAAGACACAAGAGATATCGAAGAATCGTCACAATAATTATTCTGAGAACGAACTTTTTTACACCAATATAGGCTATAGCGGGTTAACAGCTCTGAACAGTTCAATGTATTTCATTCATCAATGAATGGGATACTGATAAATGTAATATATTACTAGATTTAAGTATAGAATTTTTAACATTATTTCTTGATATTTATTTATGGCAAATATGCCCGCTAATGTGCCAGCGCAACTCAAAGGGTCTTCAACAGCATGCATATCACTAAAGCATACTCTTAAAGACCCTTGAGCCGAAAATATATTTTATTTTCAGAAATCTAATACACTAAACAAAATGCAAAAGATAATACTGCGTATTAATTACCGTGCTGCCGACAGAGGAACAACCGGAATATAGGTACGGTTCCAAACCACGACGGGGTAGTACGCGTAACTCGCCGTTAAGGTATCCCGATCGAACGCATCAATGTAGACTCGGTAGTGGTGGTTCGGGTTAATCTTAGTACCATCAACAATCGCGGATATACCGAAGTCCCCATCCGAATTAATGCTAGACGCGCCGCCGGTGCTAACGTCATCATTAACGATGTTCCCGAACTCATCAAGTTCCTGAACACGCAGGTCGTACTCTACACGGTCGATATCATCGATCCCCGTAGTCTCTACAGTCAGAGAGTTATCAGTCTTCTGCGGGTCAATGAATCCATCGACAGAGGTGATCCCAACAACCGCAGGGGCGGAGGGCTGGCTCTGACGGCTCTGATTATTCTGTGATGCAGAATTCGAGTTTGAGCTGCTCTGGGATGCGGGTGCACCCTGAGCCTGCTGACCCTGGCCATTAGCATTGGCACCCTGCTGCTGATCCTGAGATGCACTAGGCTGGACCTGCTGCTGGCCCTGACCATTCTGAGATGCAGAGCTTGCACCCCGACTCTGAGGAGCCTGCTGACCCTGACCGCTGGCATTAGTACCCTGCTGATCCTGAGATGCGCTAGGCTGACCCTGCTGCTGTTCACCGCCGGATGCAGCTTGCGAAGGATCCTGAGTTGCGCCGCCCTGGGTCTGCTGCTGACCCTGACCGCCAGCATTAGCGCTCTGCTGTTGATCTTGGGTTGCACCATCCTGGTTCTGACCACTGGCGTTAGCACCCTGCTGGCCCTGACCGTTAGCATTGGCGCCCTGCTGCTGACCGTTCTGTGCTGCAGAGTTTGGCTGGCCCTGTGTGGCTCCAGAACGTGCCTCATCCTGAGGGCTTACAGGCGCTGCATTTGCCTGCGCAAGCGGAAGAACCGTCACACCCGCAAGGGTGAAAATAGCAGCACCGGTCATAGCCGGACGAGAATAGCGAAAAGCCATCATAAACTCCATTCATCGGTGACATGAACAATTCAACCCTAAACATAATTGAGGACCGAGATACAAGAGATATCGAAGAATCGTCACAATAATTATTCTGAGAACGAACTTTTTACGTTGATATAGAAATACTCGAAGTTATTTAGCCAAGGTTTTATAAAAATTTCTCCATTAAGTTTTTACAGAAAAAAATATAGCTCTGCTTCTCGAAAGCAGATTTGAGTTAAATTCAGGCTCCCCGACCTAAAAAGGACCTTGAACGTGAATCAAACAGTGAAAAGTGCGTTTTATTCATATAAATGCTCCTTTTACACGAGAGGGGTGGGAGGGCAGAGAAAAAGCCCGTCGCATCCAATAGGCATACCGGATGCGACGGGCTTTGTTCAGTGCGCCCTGTGGGGCTCGAACCCACGACCTGCGGATTAAAAGTCCGTAGCTCTACCAACTGAGCTAAAGGCGCGCCGTCCCGCGTGAACGCGAAGACATCATCTACTATACACTACAAATCCGTCACGAGTCGCCTTCGCAGATATGATTTTCGTCCGGCTGAATCCTTCGAAAAACTCGTGCCCTGCCCGTTACACTAAACACCTATGGCTCATCGTGCACATCATCGCCCAGTATCTCAGCCCAGCGAAAAGTTTGAGCGTCGCCTTGGCGGTGAAGATCCCGCCGCCCGTGATGAGGCGGCGCATACGTCTGCTCGCATTCTGCTGGAGCGCGGACGCCAAAATTCTGACCCGGAGGTTGCCGACCGGCTCATAGACTTCACTGACGAATACGGTATTGAGGCGCTTGCGCAGCTCTGGTCTCATTCACCCGCGCGTTCCCTCCCCGGGGCGCTATGGCGCATGTATTCCCTGCGCGACATGGTACGACGCTACCCAAAGGCCACCGCACAAGCGTTCTCTACCGGTATGGGTGCCGATTACCGTTCGCATCTGCTGGCGGGGGTGCCAGATCCACCGGGCGCCTCCGAGGTCGTCAAAACGGCGGACAAAATTCTGGCCGGGCTCTACAGCGGCGATATTGATATAGCTCTCGAACGTTTTGCGGCGTTCGCGCGTGTGGTGGCACTGGGGCTGCGTCTCAACTATGAGCGTGCAGATATTAGCCGACTGTCCGGTAACCCGCAGGGAGTGCATCCGCCCAGTCATGAGGTTCGCCGCGAAGGCATTGAACGCATGTTCCGCGTGCCGGAACAATACCGAAAACTCGTGAAAATCGCCGAGGATTTGGAGGCGACCGCCGCGCACTGGCGGGCAAGCGGCGGACTCGAAGCATTGTAGCCCCGCACGGTACTCGTGCGCTATCAAATCCCGGGAAAATACAGGATTCGGAACTGATGCCGGGTGTTCTGCTTAGAGCTCATGTACCTTGACGGAGGCTCGGCGCGGGCGGATAATTTAAGACAAGATGTCGGGTTGCTAATAGGTAGCCCCGGGCTCCAAATCATTTGCCGCTTCGAGCGGCCTTCCGCCGAGAGGGCGCTCCCAGCCCGACATCGCTAACGTTCACAGCGGGAAGGCTATCATGTAGCCTTCCCGCTGTTGTATTCTCAAGCCGCCGCGCGGGAAGTATCAGACCCGCGCACCCTAAGCACACCCGCGTTAGACTGTAACTATGTTGCACCGCATCTTTCCACAAGCCAACAGCTCACTCACCTCGCTTGCACAAATCTCGGTGCAGGTGGCGGAGGCGGCGGCGCTCCTCTCCGAAATGGTTGGCTCATCTACCTCCGAATACCCCGAGCTCTTCGACCGCATGCTGGTGCACGAGGCGAACTCGACCGACCTGTTCTTCATGACCCTCACCACCGTGCGAAGCTCATTTGCCACCCCGGTACCCCGCGAAGACCTCTACACGCTGGCCCGCAAACTCACGAACGCGGTCGAAAAGCTCACGAGTGCCGCGCACATCCTTTATCTGCACAAAATTGACGGTTTTGCCCCGCATATTACCGCGATACTCGACATTATCCAGCGGCAGGCGGTGCTGACCGAGGCAGTAATTCCCAAGCTCGCCGATATTAAGGGCCTGGATAACTATTGGATGGATATGCTGCGTATCTCGCGCCAAGCCGTTCGTACTGCCGAAGAATACGATGCAGAACTCGCCGAACGCTTCCCGATGGAACGCTACCGCCGGTACACCAAGTTCATTGCCCAACTGGTCGAAGCGGCGAATGCGATGCGCGGCGTGTCCTCTGAGATCGGGCGTATTATCGTGCAGGAGTCCTAGTGGTTCTGCTCAGTATTCTGTGTGTGGGCGCGTTTCTTTCCGCGATTTTTGTGACCGGCATGCACGATGCCTCCAATGCGATCGCGGTGCCGGTACGCACCCGCACGATGGGCGATACCGCGGCTTGATTACCGCCGCGCTGTTCAACGGGATCGGCGTGTTTGCGGCGTATCTGCTGATTACCGATATGAGTGTGCCCTGGATTGCCGTTCCCAGCGGGCATTTGGGCCTTCCGGGGCTGACCGCCGCGCTTATCACCGCCGCCTTATGGGGTGTGGCGACCTGGGCCTTACGCATGCCAGCCTCTTCAACGCACGCCCTCATCGGCGCCCTTGCCGGGGTGGCGTGGTATGCTCGGGTCGATGGCGAAGGTTCACGGTTTATCCCCGCGATTTTCGATGCCACCCTGCTGCCGCTCCTCTACCTGCCGCCCCTGATTTTTCTTCTTTCTTGGCTTTTGGTGATCCCGTTTTATCGCTTAGCGATCCGCTCTTCGCCCAGCAGTGTGAACCGGCATTCGCGTGAGGTGTTGGCGGTGTCGGCATCCGCAATTTCGCTTCTGCACGGTATGCAGACTGGGTACCTGTACCTGTTGGTGCTGCACGTGCTGGGTGCGGTTTTTCCGCTTCCCACGCGGGACCTCCTCCCCTGGCATGTGCTCACTATTGCGCTGGCTCTGGCGGCGGGCACGCTCACGGGTGGGCGGCGCATCGGCTACACCTTCGCCTACCGTATGGTGCGCTTAGATCCAATGCGCGGCGCGGTAGCTCAAGGAACCACGGCTCTTATGCAGGCACTCGGGTACTTCCTGCTGCAGCTGCCGTTCTCGTCTTCGCACCTGGCGACCGCATCCGCCCTGGGGGCTGGGGTGAATCAGCGGTTTAACTCGGTGAAGCCGAAGATCGTTGCGAACATTATGCTGACCTGGTTTGTCACGCTTCCGGCATGTTTTTTTGTGTGCGATCGCCCTCATGATGGCTCTTGATGGCATATTTGGGTAGAATTTTTACCCCTAATGTGGGCTGGAATGCTCGCTTATTCCCGCGCAAATCCGTAGAATTCTAGACAACCCTATATATTTCCGCCCTACGTGCCTTATGCGCAGGCCTTATATATTCTTTGGAGAGAGAGCTTTGTTTTCCTCTGTCGCCGTCATTGTACGCACGAAAGATCGCCCGGTCTTTCTCGCACGTGCCCTGCAGAACATCGCCGAGCAACGGTATACGCAATACACCGTGTACGTGGTCGATGACGGCGGAAATCAGGAAGAATCTCAGCAGATTATTGACCGCAGCCCGGTTGCGGCACAGACCGTTCTTCTTCATGCTGCGGGCGGCAATATGGAAGCGGCCTCTAACCTGGGTGTGCGTTCCAGTGAGTCTACCTATATCGCCATTCACGACGACGATGACCTGTGGGATCCCCAATTCCTGGAACGTACCGTCGCAACCCTTGATGAGACCGGCGCCGATATGTGCGTGGTACGGATTATCGAGCGTTTTGAGCAGCAAACCGAGGACGGTTTTATTGTTCTGAACGAACGCACCTTCCACGAAGATCTGCCCGCCATGGGGCTGCAGTTCCTGTTCCGCACCAACCGCGCGGTTCCGATTGGCGTGCTGTACCGCCGCACCCTGCACGAGAAGGTGGGGTATTTTGATGAGGAACTTCCCGTGGTGGGCGACTGGGAATTCAATATGCGCGCCGCCATGGCCGGTGAAGTTCAGCTTCTAGACGAGCCCCTGGCGTACTGGTGTAAACGCCCCGATGCGACGGGTTCTGCCGCCAACAGCGTGAGCCACGAGCAGCAGCATCGTATTTTTGATGCGCAGGTGCGCGCCAACGCGATCCGTGAAGACCTTGCCGCCGGGGCGCATATCGGGCCCTACCTCTACCAGGCGCACTTGACAAACGAACTTGACGGCCGTCTATTGGAAACTCTAGAGGCGCTTCAAGACGTTCAGGAACGTTTGGAACGTCTCGAAACTATGCAGCAGGAACAGTGTGAGCGGCTGCACCGCATGGAGCGGGCGATGTCGTGGAGCGGCAAACTTTCGCGTTTGCGTGCCGTTTTTTCGCCTAAAGATTCATCAAGCAAATAGGTACGCATATGACTCGTGTTCTTGTTGTCGGCGATATTGGCCAGCCCGTCTACCATGTGGGGGACGAGGCCATGACGATCAGCACCGCCGAATACCTGGTGGATGCAGGAATGCAGGTTATCTTAGCAACCCGCGACGCCGATCAGAGCAAGCGTTATCTGGGGGCTCGGGGTTCGTCTGCATACGAATATATGCCGTTTTTACTGTTCCCGTGGGCGCCTGCCGAGCGCGAGATCACGTTGGAACGCCTCGAAGAGTTTTTGGTGGGCGGCGTTATGCCGAATCTGCCCGACTTTTGCCCGTCGGCGCAGCAGATCCGCGATTTTGCAGAGGGTATTCAATCGGTGGATGCGGTCGTCATCTCCGGCGGCGGCAACCTGAATTCGCGCTACGGCTGGCTGCTGTATGAGCGCGCCGCTATCGCATTAGTGGCGCAGTATGCGAAGATTCCGGTCTTTGTTTCCGGGCAGTCGATTGGTCCCGTGCTTTCCCCACGCGATGAGGAAGTTCTGCTGCGTATGCTGCGTTCGGCAACCTCGGTGGCGGTGCGTGAGCGCAGCTCCTACGAGTGGTGCCGCGAGCACGATCTTAAGGCGCTTGCGGGTGTGGATGATGCCAGCGACTACCGGGCGCATACCCCCGAGATAACGCTCGACTATGCCGATGCGCGGGTTGAGGTTCCTGAGCTTCCCGAGCGTTATGTGTGCGTGACGGTGCACGAGGTTTCGGGGAGCAAAGTACACGAACTAGCCGCTTTATTAGACAAGATTTACGCCGAATATGGGCTGGCGGCGGTCTTCCTGGGGCATATGGGCGACCCGGCGTCGGAGGGCGGGCGCACCGGTGACTATAGGGCGCATGAACTGGTTGCCGCATCCATGACATCCCCTGCGACGGTGATACCGATTCTGCACGCGGATGCGACGGTGCGCATCCATCAGGGTGCCGCGCTGAATATCACCGACCGTTACCATCCCGCGGTTTTTAGCCTTAGTGCTGGTATTCCTGCAGTTGCGCTGGTGCCCGATGCGTTTACCGAAATGCGGATTTGCGGGGTTATGGGGCATTACGGGATGCAGAATTTTATGACTCCGCTTCATATGCTCGGCACCGACATTCCCGAGAAGCTCATTGCGTCTGCGCTCTCGCTCAGCAGGGGGCAACGCCAAGAGCTGCGGGCGCGGCATGAGGCGGTAACCGCGCTGCTTCACGCGTGGCGGAAGTATCTTGCGGCCTCTGTGCGCGGGGAGAAGCAGGCGCATATGCCGGAGGGTATTTCTGCGGCTGCGGCGGTTCCCGCACTGGAACCGTCCCTAGAGACGATTAACAATGCGGTGCGCGAGCTTTTGCTGAAGACTTCCCTGGCCGAGGGCACCGAGTGGGCGCTTTCAGATCGCATGCACTCGTGGGAAGCGTATATGCGGGGTAAGTTTGAGCGTGCCGAGGATGAGCTGCAGGCGTTGAAACGTTCGCGGATGGTGCGGGCGGCGCATCGTACCAGTCGGCAGGTGCAGGCGATGCGGCATATCGGGAGCCGGTTCCGGTAGCCTTACCGCCCCTAACCTCTTTTTATTTTTAAAAAGAGCCTTGCCAAACATCAGAGATCCCGCTTTGTTTCGAATGAG
>BNJS01002538.1_pt1 | contig 41331 bp, 40 predicted proteins | sample 8540461 | NCBI WGS metagenome assembly BNJS01 (sample SAMD00202454, study PRJDB9452) | human saliva metagenome | isolation source: human saliva | place: Japan
GTTCTTATCCGCATCACTACGTGGATCTTTTTACAGTTACTTTAACTGGAACTTCATCCTTAGAGCCATCTGGGTAAGTTACAACAACTACTGGTGTCTTTTTCACCTGGTGTTTTTGTATCTACTGGTTCCTTGAACTTAGCGGTTGTTCCTGAAGGAAGGTCTTTGAAGTTCGCAATTGAATCTTCTGCTTTTTGGTGCGTCACCAACTTTAACAGTTTGGTCCTTAGCTTTTTGGTCTCGTTCTTATCCGCATCACTACGTGGATCTTTTAACAGTCACTTTAACTGGAACTTCGTCTGTTGACTTGTCTGGGTAAGTGACAACGACTACTGGTGTCTTTTTCACCTGGTGTTTTTTTGTATCTACTGGTTCCTTGAACTTAGCGGTTGTTCCTGAAGGAAGGTCTTTGAAGTTCGCAATTGAATCTTCTGCTTTTTGGTGCGTCACCAACTTTAACAGTTTGGTCCTTAGCTTTTTGGTTCGTTCTTATCCGCATCACTACGTGGATCTTTAACAGTCACTTTAACTGGAACTTCGTCTGTTGACTTGTCTGGGTAAGTGACAACGACTACTGGTGTCTTTTCACCTGGTGTTTTTGTATCTACTGGCTCCTTGAACTTAGCGGTTGTTCCTGAAGGAAGGTCTTTGAAGTTCGCAATTGAACCTTCTGCTTTTGGTGCGTCACCAACTTTAACAGTTTGGTCCTTAGCTTTTGGTTCGTTCTTATCCGCATCACTACGTGGATCTTTTACAGTTACTTTAACTGGAACTTCATCTGTTGACTTGTCTGGGTAAGTGACAACGACTACTGGTGTTTTTTCACCTGGTGTTTTTGGTATCTACTGGCTCCTTGAACTTAGCTGTTGTTCCTGAAGGAAGGTCTTTGAAGTTCGCAATTGAACCTTCTGCTTTTTGGTGCGTCACCAACTTTAACAGTTTGGTCCTTAGCTTTTTGGTTCGTTCTTATCCGCATCACTACGTGGATCTTTTACAGTTACTTTAACTGGAACTTCATCTGTTGACTTGTCTGGGTAAGTGACAACGACTACTGGTGTTTTTTTCACCTGGTGTTTTTGTATCTACTGGTTCCTTGAACTTAGCTGTTATTCCTGAAGGAAGGTCTTTGAAGTTCGCAATTGAATCTTCTGCTTTTTGGTGCGTCACCAACTTTAACAGTTTGGTCCTTAGCTTTTTGGTTCGTTCTTATCCGCATCACTACGTGGATCTTTTAACAGTCACTTTAACTGGAACTTCGTCTGTTGACTTGTCTGGGTAAGTGACAACGACTACTGGTGTCTTTTTCACCTGGTGTTTTTTTGTATCTACTGGTTCCTTGAACTTAGCGGTTGTTCCTGAAGGAAGGTCTTTGAAGTTCGCAATTGAATCTTCTGCTTTTTGGTGCGTCACCAACTTTAACAGTTTGGTCCTTAGCTTTTTGGTTCGTTCTTATCCGCATCACTACGTGGATCTTTTACAGTTACTTTAACTGGAACTTCGTCTGTTGACTTGTCTGGGTAAGTGACAACGACTACTGGTGTTTTTTCACCTGGTGTTTTTGTATCTACTGGCTCCTTGAACTTAGCGGTTGTTCCTGAAGGAAGGTCTTTGAAGTTCGCAATTGAACCTTCTGCTTTTGGTGCGTCACCAACTTTAACAGTTTGGTCCTTAGCTTTTGGTTCGTTCTTATCCGCATCACTACGTGGATCTTTTACAGTTACTTTAACTGGAACTTCATCTGTTGACTTGTCTGGGTAAGTGACAACGACTACTGGTGTTTTTCACCTGGTGTTTTTGTATCTACTGGTTCCTTGAACTTAGCGGTTGTTCCTGAAGGAAGGTCTTTGAAGTTCGCAATTGAATCTTCTGCTTTTGGTGCGTCACCAACTTTAACAGTTTGGTCCTTAGCTTTTGGTTCGTTCTTATCCGCATCACTACGTGGATCTTTTAACAGTCACTTTAACTGGAACTTCGTCTGTTGACTTGTCTGGGTAAGTGACAACGACTACTGGTGTCTTTTCACCTGGTGTTTTTGTATCTACTGGTTCCTTGAACTTAGCGGTTGTTCCTGAAGGAAGGTCTTTGAAGTTCGCAATTGAACCTTCTGCTTTTGGTGCGTCACCAACTTTAACAGTTTGGTCCTTAGCTTTTGGTTCGTTCTTATCCGCATCACTACGTGGATCTTTTACAGTTACTTTAACTGGAACTTCATCTGTTGACTTGTCTGGGTAAGTGACAACGACTACTGGTGTTTTTTCACCTGGTGTTTTTGTATCTACTGGCTCCTTGAACTTAGCTGTTGTTCCTGAAGGAAGGTCTTTGAAGTTCGCAATTGAACCTTCTGCTTTTGGTGCGTCACCAACTTTAACAGTTTGGTCCTTAGCTTTTGGTTCGTTCTTATCCGCATCACTACGTGGATCTTTTACAGTTACTTTAACTGGAACTTCATCTGTTGACTTGTCTGGGTAAGTGACAACGACTACTGGTGTTTTTTCACCTGGTGTTTTTGTATCTACTGGTTCCTTGAACTTAGCGGTTGTTCCTGAAGGAAGGTCTTTGAAGTTCGCAATTGAATCTTCTGCTTTTGGTGCGTCACCAACTTTAACAGTTTGGTCCTTAGCTTTTGGTTCGTTCTTATCCGCATCACTACGTGGATCTTTAACAGTCACTTTAACTGGAACTTCGTCTGTTGACTTGTCTGGGTAAGTGACAACGACTACTGGTGTCTTTTCACCTGGTGTTTTTGTATCTACTGGTTCCTTGAACTTAGCGGTTGTTCCTGAAGGAAGGTCTTTGAAGTTCGCAATTGAATCTTCTGCTTTTTGGTGCGTCACCAACTTTAACAGTTTGGTCCTTAGCTTTTTGGTTCGTTCTTATCCGCATCACTACGTGGATCTTTTAACAGTCACTTTAACTGGAACTTCGTCTGTTGACTTGTCTGGGTAAGTGACAACGACTACTGGTGTCTTTTTCACCTGGTGTTTTTGTATCTACTGGCTCCTTGAACTTAGCTGTTGTTCCTGAAGGAAGGTCTTTGAAGTTCGCAATTGAACCTTCTGCTTTTTGGTGCGTCACCAACTTTTAACAGTTTGGTCCTTAGCTTTTTGGTTCGTTCTTATCCGCATCACTACGTGGATCTTTTTACAGTTACTTTTAACTGGAACTTCATCTGTTGACTTGTCTGGGTAAGTGACAACGACTACTGGTGTTTTTTTCACCTGATGTTTTTGTATCTACTGGCTCCTTGAACTTAGCGGTTGTTCCTGAAGGAAGGTCTTTGAAGTTCGCAATTGAACCTTCTGCTTTTGGTGCGTCACCAACTTTTAACAGTTTGGTCCTTAGCTTTTGGTTCGTTCTTATCCGCATCACTACGTGGATCTTTTACAGTTACTTTAACTGGAACTTCATCTGTTGACTTGTCTGGGTAAGTGACAACGACTACTGGTGTTTTTTCACCTGGTGTTTTTGTATCTACTGGCTCCTTGAACTTAGCTGTTGTTCCTGAAGGAAGGTCTTTGAAGTTCGCAATTGAATCTTCTGCTTTTGGTGCGTCACCAACTTTAACAGTTTGGTCCTTAGCAGTCGGCGTATATTTGTCTGCTTCCCTAGCCGCTGGAGTAACTAAGTATGCTGCTGTAATCTTATCAGTAGACTTATCAGGATAAGTAATTACAAGATTTCCTCTTTGATCAACATTATATAAAGTGCCTGGAGGGAAACTTGCATTTGCTTTTTTAGTTGCTTCGATAATTTTATTTTTCTCGTCTTCAGAAATGTTTTTAAGATCAGAAACTTCTACCTTTTCACCTGGAACAGCATCAAGCTTCTTAGTAAGTTCCAAAACGGTAACTCTAAGGTCTCTCTTTACAAGTGCATTATTCTTACTTCTAACTGCGAAGGTCACAACAGTATCACCTGCTGGTTGGTCCCAAGCAACAGTACCTCCGTATCCGTTATCACGTCTTGTATAGGTCTCTGTTCCAGCTGTCTTCAAGTAAACACCTGTAGGCTTCAAGCCCTTGACACCTTCTGGATTATTAGGAACCCAAAAGTTTTCAAGCGCTTTAGATACTGCTGTAACACCAATCTTAACAGTTTCACCTGGATAGACAGTGATATGTGATCTGGTAACGAGTAGTTGGGTATTATGACTATCGTTCCCTCTTGAAACACCTCCGTCTACTTCAGGCTTTTCTGCACGAGTCGCTGTGACAGGAGCGCTCTTAGGAGACTCACTTTCGCCTGCTGGTGTAGCTGTAGCTGTGATTTCGCCTACAGGAAGGCTGTTTGTTGGCGTAACTATAGCTACACCTTGAGCATTTGCTACTGCTTGACCGATAACGACACCATCACTATTGTAGAGTTTAACAGTTGAACCTGCTGGTGCTTGGACAGTTACATCTGTTGCAGAACTACCTTTTCCATCAAGGTTTGAAGTGATGACTGGAGCTGCTACTGCCGCACGTGCTCTACGTGGTTTAGCTACTTTAGAGCCATCTTTAATAGTTTGAGCTGCTGACAAGCTTGCAGTCGAACCATCTGCAAAAGTAATAACTACTGATCCGTCTGCTTGAACTTGAACATCAGTTGCTTTAGAGTTAGCTGCCTTAACAGCTGCTACTACTTTTCGCTTTTTCTTCATCAGTAAGTGCTTCTGGATTGTAAACCACTGTCACCTCTGGAGCTTGGATGCTATCTGCTTCCTTATCTTTTTCTGTCGTAACTACTGGTTCTTCTTTCGAATTTTGAGTAGTTTTAACTTTTTCTTCAGCCACTGCTGCTGGAGCTACTTCTACAGCTGGTGCTGCATAAGTTGGGTTCTCTTCAGCCGCAGCTGGCTTAACCCCCTCTGCTGTAGAGCTAGCTTCTGGCTTAGCGTCTACTGCATCTGCTTTGACTGATGGAGCTACTAATGCTGCCCCAACCGCAAAAACAAGCGAACAACCAAAAAGGAAATGTTTTCCTTTTTTGATCATACGCCAATTCTTTTGTTCTGCATTTTTACGATTAAAATACATGAATCTTTTCTCCTATTTTTAAAAATAATAGCATGTCTCCAACATACATTTAACATTATAAAATAAACTATTTAATAAAAATCAAGCCTTTTTTTCCTTTTTTTATCATTATATTTTTCAAAATATAATGATAAGTCCAGCCATTTCTTTTTTTGAAATACTTGTGATATAATAACAAGAATTAAAAAAATTATATTATTTCTGTTCATTATAATCTAGAAAAAAATCTAAATAAGTGATTCCTGAGAGATCTATTTACTCAAAAAGAGCAAAGATAATTAAAAAAATTTTTTTAAAAAAAGCTGTTACGCCCGTCAAATGTCTCTTGATAGCTTTCATACTTTTTCAGCACGTACTGAAAAAAATCATCTTTGACTTTCCGCAAGACTTTCTTGAGTTTACGACGTTGGGTTTTACGTTCATCCTTTCCTTTAACGGGTGTCTCCTCAATGTCCTGGTTCAGTTTTTCCAATTCTTCTTCAAGGACTTGAGCGAATGCAAGCAACTGATCTGAAGAAATTGGTTCTTCTTCATCCAGCTTAATAGCCTGATGGATAAGAGGAGTAATTTCTTCTTGAAAATAGACCTGTATCTGTTCTTGAAGCTTGGCGGAAAACTTGTCTGTTGCTTTCTTCCACACGAAACTATACTTGTTGGCATTAGCTTCAATCTTAGTCCCGTCAATAAACAATCAATCTAAGGTCACTAACTCTTCCATTTTTAAACAAAGATTGAGGTCGATGAAAAGATTGCGAATGAGTTCTTCCATCCCTTCAGTGACTCGAAAACGATTGATGGTGCGATAGCTGACAACCAACTGCCCTGTTAGGTACTGCATAGCCAGATTTCAATCATCATTTTTTCAATTTTTCGACCAGAGAAAATCCCTTGTGAATAGGCAAATAGAAGAGCAGATACAAGCATTTTGGGGTGATAAGACGGGCGACCAAAGGCATGATAGAAGGCGTGGAAGTGACTATCTTCCAAGGTATTCACCACTTTTTCAATAGTAAAGACGAGATGGTCTTGTGGCAAGAAAGAACTGATTTCTAGTGATAAAATTGTTTGATTTGTGTTACATAGAGGATTGAATATAAAGCTGGGACAAAAAGATTTTGATTTTAGGAATTCTTTATTATAAATTTTTAAAATCGATAGATTAGGAAAAAAAGCGAACAAGACAAAATTCTGAATGTCAGATAACTCATTTTGTTCGCTTTTTATATTTAAGGTTAGATTTTTGTCCCAAACTCAGTTTCAATCTACTATATTTTACCAAGACTATCGCAACTATGCAAAAAGCAACGGCAAATCCGTTGCTTTTTTTGGAGATAAGAGACTATTGTCCCAGACTCTTTTTTCTTATTGTTCAACTTCTGTTAAAGTTGCTGCTTTTTCAAGATAGCTTTGGTAAGTCCCTTCATCCTTGAGTTTTTGGATGACCTTGTCCACCACTTCTTTCAGATCAGCACTATTTTTTCTAAGTGCAACGGCATTGGCTTCGCCGTCCTTCATCTTCAAGCTGACAGTTGCGACAGCTAGGTCGGCGTTTTTAGCAGCATAGCTAAGGGCAACAGGCTCATCCATATGAACAGCATCTACTTTTCCAGCCTGCAATTCATTGACAGCTTCACCCATATTGGTTAGGGAAGTTAATTGAGCTTTTGGCAATTGTTCCTTGACCATTGATTCTGGAACAGTCCCTTTTTGAGCTGCAATATTAGCAGTTTCTAGACTAGTTAAATCCTTATATTTTTCTACATCAGCCTTACGAATCAAGAAACTCATCTTGTTTTCATAGTAAGGGATTGAAAAATCAAAGACTTCTTTTCTCTCGTCAGTAGCGCTAATTCCCGCAACTGCTAGATCAGCCTTACCAGTTTGAAGACTGGTCAAGACATTGTCAAAACTCATGCTTGAAATTTCCAACTTCACCCCAAGTTCATCAGCGATAGCTTGGGCCATATCAATATCCGCACCGACTACCTGATTTTTTCCGTCAACCAAGGCTTGGAATTCAAAAGGTGCATAGTCAGGACTGGTCGCCACAACTAATTTCCCCTTTTGCTAATAGCCTCAAGAGCTGACTGAGAACCATTCGAACCTGACTGGCAAGCTACTAAAAAGAAACTTGCAAGAAAACTACATAAAACAAATATCCATTTTTTTGATTTCATAAATAAACAACCTCTCTGTTAATTTTGTATAATTATAACGCTATCCAAGTTGCTTGTCAAGTGTTTTTTGAATTTTTATCTCAAAAATATTTTTTTCATTCAATAAAAGGAGCTGTCAGTTGATTTCAAGCTCCTTTTTATACAGAATGAATCTATTTTATAGTTCAACAATCTTACCTGTTTCAAAGTAAACAACCCATTCACAGATATTCTTGGCATAGTCTCCAATACGTTCCAAAGAAGGCAATCACTTGGAAGTAATCGCGTCCCTGTAACGATAGCATCTGGATTTTTTTCTTGATTTCTTCTGTAGCCAAATCACGAATGCTATCAAAGTAATGGTTGATTTTTTCGTCCATGGCTGCTACTTCATAGGCCTGGTCCACTGAACCATTCAGATAGAGTTCAAGGGCTGCTTCGACGAAATTCTTGACATCGCGACCCATTCTCTTGATTTCTTCTTCAACAGCTGGGATACGTTGTTCCCCCTTCATACGAATGGCTGCTTTTGCAATGGAAACAGCATGGTCTCCCATACGTTCCAAGTCAGATACGGCTTTTAAGACTGTTAGAACAGTACGCAAGTCTTGAGAAACTGGTTGTTGAAGGGCAATCATTTCAAATGATTTCTTCTCCAATTTTACTTCGTATTCGTTTACTTCTGCATCGTCTTCGATGACTTCCTTGGCCAAATCACGGTCATGCGTAACAAAGGCACGCACTGTACGATTGATTTGAGATAGCACTTCTTGTCCCATAGCATAGAACTGGTTGTGCAATTTCTCTAAATCTTCTTCAAATTGAGAACGTAACATCATTTTATCTCCTTATCCAAATTTTTCCTGAAATATAATCTTCTGTTTCCTTGTGTTGTGGGTTTAGGAACATCTTCTTGGTATCGTTAAACTCGATCAAATCTCCATCTAGGAAAAATCCTGTCTTGTCAGAAATACGAGAGGCTTGTTGCATAGAACGCGTAACCAAGAGCATGGTGTATTTATCTTTTAGACCATACAAGGTTTCCTCAATCTTACCAGCCGAGATAGGGTCCAAGGCTGAAGTCGGTTCATCCAAGAGAATGATTTTAGGACTGGTTGCCAAGACACGAGCAACACAGACACGTTGCTGTTGTCCACCTGAAAGCCCGATAGCTGAATCATGCAGGCGATCCTTGACCTCATCCCAGATAGAAGCTCGTTGCAAGGCTTTTTCTACTGCTTCATCCAGAACCTGCTTGTCCTTCACTCCATTGATACGAAGCCCATAAACAACATTTTCGTAGATAGACATAGGGAAAGGGTTGGGTTGTTGGAAAACCATACCGATTTCCTTCCGCAATTCAACTGTATCTGTACGCGGACTGTAGATGTTGTGGCCGTTGTAAACCACTGAACCAGTTGTGGTCACCTCAGGATTGAGGTCCCCATGCGGTTGATTGCCTTTGAGGAGGGTTGACTTCCCTGATCCAGATGGACCAATCAAGGCTGTAATTTCCTTAGGTTGGAAAGATAGGGAAACACTATTCAAGGCCTTCTTTTTGATTGTAGTAAACGGACAGGTCTGACACCTGTAAAATCGCTTCTGTCATACTGTTTCCTTTTCTATCCAAAGTGTCCTGTTACGTAGTCATTGGTTGACTGTAGTTTGGCATTTTTGGAAAATATTAGAGGTCTTATCGTACTCTATCAAGTCACCCAAGTAGAAAAATCCTGTGTAATCACTAGCACGCGCAGCCTGCTGCATACTGTGGGTCACGATGATGATGGTAAAGTCCTTCTTCAATTCCAACATGGTTTCTTCCAGCTGGGCTGTCGCAATCGGATCCAAGGCTGACGCCGGCTCATCCATCAAGAGGATATCTGGTTTAACAGAGATAGCACGAGCGATACAGAGACGTTGCTGCTGACCACCTGATAGGGTCAAGGCTGACTTGTGCAGATCGTCTTTTGACCTGGTCCCAAAGAGCTGCCTGACGAAGAGAGGTTTCCACAATTTCATCCAAGACTTGCTTGTCCTTGACTCCTGCACGTTCATGAGCAAAAGTGATGTTGCGGTAGATAGACTTGGCAAAGGGATTTGGTCGTTGGAAGACCATTCCGATGTGCTTACGCATCTCATAAACGTTGATTTCTGGACGGTTGACATCAATCCCTTTGATAGAGAATTTGACCTGTGACCTTTAGCAATATCAATGGTATCATTCATACGGTTGAGACTGCGGAGGTAGGTTGATTTTCCCTGATCCAGATGGGCCAATTAAGGCTGTAATTTTATTTTTTTCAAATTGCATATCGATGCCCTTGATGGATTCTTTTTTACCGTAGTAAACATGTAAATCCTTAGTAGAGAGGGCCACTTTCTCTTCAGGAAAGGTGATGATATGCTTTTCATCCCAATTATATTTTGACATGGCTTCTCCTTTAGGCAGCGGTTAATTTCTTATGTAGGTAGCTTCCGAGTTTGCGGGCTCCAAAGTTAAAGATGAGAATAAAGATGAGGAGCACGGCTGCAGAACCTGCTGATACGATGGTTCCATCAGGAATAGTACCTTCACTATTGACTTTCCAGATGTGGACAGCCAAGGTTTCTGCTTGACGGAAGATAGAGATTGGGCTGGTCACACTGAGAATATTCCAGTTAGACCAGTCAAGGGCTGGAGCGGATTGTCCTGCTGTATAGATAAGGGCAGCAGCCTCACCAAAGATACGACCAGAAGCCAAGACAACCCCAGTCACAATACCTGGAAGGGCTTCTGGAATGACCACATGGACCACAGTCTCCCAACGAGAAATCCCAAGGGCTAAACCAGCCTCACGTTGCGTATGGTGAACGTGTTTAAAGCTGTCCTCAACATTACGAGTCATCTGAGGCAGGTTAAAGACTGTCAAGGCCAAGGCACCTGAAATGATTGAAAATCCATACTCAAACTGAACTACAAAGATCAAGTAACCAAAGAGACCTACAACCACAGATGGCAGTGAAGACAAGATTTCAATACAGGTTCTGACAAAGTTTGTCACAGGACCTTTTTGGCATATTCAGCTAGGAAAAATCCCAGCTCCCCATAGACAAGGGCACAGAAATAATCAAGGTAATGACCAGAAGGAAGAAGGAATTATAGAGCTGAATTCCAATCCCTCCACCTGCTTGGTAAGAAGATGATTTGCCAGTCAAGAAAGACCAAGAGATGTGGGGCAAACCACGAACCAAGATATAAAGAATCAAGGATGCCAAGATGGCAACGATAATTCCCTGCAATCGAGTAGAGGACAGCTGTTGCAATTTTATCTAATTTCTTAGCGTGCATAGTTTTTTTCTTTCCTCTTTCTTTTCGTAATCAATTTAATCACACTGTTGAAAGGCCAAACTCATCAAAGAGCAAGACTAAGGCCAGTGACCAGAGAACGTTATTGTCAACTGTTCCCATAACGGTATTTCCGATACCCATGGTCAAGACAGAGGTCAAGGTCGCAGCAGGTGTTGTCAATGAAGTTGGGACAACGGCTGAGTTTCCGACCACCATCTGAATGGCCAAGGCCTCACCAAAGGCACGCGCCATCCCAAAGACCACTGCTGTGAAAAATACCCTGAACGCGCTGCCTTCAAGGTCACGCGCCAGATGGTTTGCCAACGAGTTGCCCCCATAGCCAAACTAGCTTCGCGGTAGTGACGAGGCACCGCACGCAAAGCTATCCGTTGTCATAAAGGTTACCGTCGGTAAAATCATGACAAAGAGAACGAAAATCCCTGACAAAATTCCAAAACCAGTTCCACCAAAGACACTACGTACAAAGGGAACTACGACCTGCAAACCGATAAATCCATACACAACTGAAGGAATCCCGACCAGCAATTCAATAGCTGGTTGCAAGATTCTAGCACCTTTTGGTGAGACCTCCGTCATAAAGACTGCCGCACCAATGGCAAAAGGAGTTGCGATAAGGGCTGATAGGATTGTGACAATAAAGGAACCCAAAATCATAGGAAGGGCACCAAATTGTTTACCTGAAGGATTCCAAGTTTGTCCAAAAGAGGAAAATCAAAGATATTAACTCCATTGACAAAGAAGGTCGACAAGCCTTTCTGGGCTACGAAAATCAAAATCATGGCCACAATGATAACAATCAAAGACAGGCAGGCAAAGGTCAAGCCTTTTCCTAATTTCTCTAGACGAGAGTTCTTTGAGGGAGAAAGTAATTTTTTAGCTAATTCTTCTTGATTCATTAGTGACTCCCTTCTAGTGCTGTCACCGTTCCTACAGCATCTTTTTCAACCTTCATTTCCTTAACAGAAATATAGCCCATTCCTTAACGATTCCACTTTGCGCTTCATCTGAGAGGACAAAGTTGAGGAATTCTGCCACCAATTCATTTGGTTGACCTAGGGTGTACATGTGTTCATAAGACCACAAAGGCCAGTTATTGGTTGTAACATTTTCTGCAATCGGCTCATAGCCATTCAACTTCATGCGTTTCACCGAGTCATCCACATAGGCAAAGGCTAGGTAAGAAATGGCTCCTGGTGTCTGGGAAACAATGTTTTTGACCATCCCATTTGAATCCTGTTCTTGACTCTGCACGGCAGATTGACCATCCATGATAACACTATCAAAAAGGTTGCACGTGAACCAGAACTTGCCGCGCGGTTGATAATGGAAATGGCTAGATCTTTCCCACCGACTTCTTTCCAGTTGGTCACTTGACCTGTGAAGATGCTACGGAGTTGTTCAGTTGTCAGATTTTCAACATCAACTTCCTTGTTCACAATCACTGCCAAGCCTGCTACTGCCACCTTATGGTCCACTAGAGCGGATGCGTTGATACCGTCTTTTTCCTCGGCAAATACGTCTGAATTTCCTACATCAACGGCTCCAGACTGAACCTGAGACAGACCTGTACCAGATCCTCCACCTTGGACGTTGACTGTTTTTCCAACGTGCATAGAGCCAAATTCATCTGCTGCTGCTTCGACCAAGGGCTGAAGAGCCGTTGAGCCAACAGCTGTCATGGATTCTCCACGATCAATCCAGCTAGCACATCCCGCCAAAGAACCTGCTAGCAAAAGAGCCGCAAGGGATAGAGCGAGTTTTTTCCTTTTTTTCACTGTTTTTTCTCCTTGAAAATAATGGTGAATGCTGTGAATTTTTTTCAACTATTTATTTATGTTTTTCTTTTTGAAAATTGGGAGCCAACTGAAGTTGCTAGCTTAGGTTTTACTAGAAATTTGCTCAGTTGCCTTCTCCACCAATTTTGACTTAAAATAAAAGACAATTTGAAAAAAATCCATACTTCCACTATAACATAGACAAGCTACTTTTGACTAGCATTTTCACTTGAATCTGAGGCCTTTTGGAAAATAATTTTTCAAAACATTTCCAGTCACCTTAGCAAAGCCCAACCCATTGCCTTGAACCAAAACTTGGTACCAACCATTTGGCAGACTTTCCGCCAGCTGAACGGTTTCTCCAGCCACATACTTCACAAACCCTTCTTGGTCAATTTTAACCGACTGCTTGACCTGACTCGGTTTCAAGGCTAGACCAAGAGCAAAACTAGGCTCAAAGCGTTTCTTCTTAAAGGTCCCTAGATGCAGGCCATTGCGAGCAATCTTGAGTTTTCCCTAAATCTGGCAAGAGTTCTGGCAAGAGATAGAGTTGATCCCCAAAAGTCTGCAAGATTCCCCTTAGATTGACCTGCAAAGTGTTTTTGGGCAAATTCCTGCCACAAGGCAACTTGTTCACGGCTGAGATTGCTCTTACTTGCCTTAAATTTAGGGGCTGGATTTTCACCTTTAAATTGTAAATGAGCGACAAACTGCCCCTCTCCCTTAAAATGATGAGGGTACATCCGAGCTGTTTCTGGCAGATCAATACCAGCTACCATTCCATTGATATGCTCAACTGGCAGCAAGTCAAAATCATACTCTTCCAGTAGCCAATTGACGATCTCTTCGTTTTCCTCAGGTGCCCAGGTACAAGTTGAATAAACCAGACGACCACCTTGAGCTAGCATGGTCACTGCATCTTCCAGAATTTCTCTTTGCAAGCTAGCACATTGACTTGGATAATCTAAGCTCCAATAGTCCATAGCATCTGGTTGCTTACGAAACATCCCTTCACCAGAGCAAGGAGCATCAAGGACAATCAGGTCAAAATAGCCTTTAAAAACCTTGGCCAAGCGGTCAGCAGATTCATTGGTCACCACGACATTTGTCGCTCCAAAGCGCTCCATATTTTCAACCAAAATCTTAGCCCGTTTGCTTGAAATTTCGTTGGAAACCAGAATACCTTCACCTGCTAGATAGGCTGCTAGTTGAGTTGATTTACCACCCGGTGCAGCGGCTAAATCCAAGACCTTCATTCCAGGACTGGGTTGGGCTACCTGAGCCACCATCTGGGCAGCGGGTTCTTGCGAATAAACCAAACCTGTAGCATGCTCAGGCGATTTCCCTGAAACCTTCCCATAGTGTCCCCAAGGGGTTTGAGGAATGGAATCAGGAAAGGAAACTGGCGCTTCTTTTAAAGGATTGACCCGAAAGGCCGAAACCGCTTCCTCCTCAAAAGAGGCAAGAAAATCTCTTGCCTCATCTCCTAGTATCTCTTCATATTTTTCAACAAATCCTTCTGGAAATTGCATTTAAGTTCTTTTCCTTTCGTAAATATAGGACTGAATTTCCTCCTGCATCTCAAGAGGTAGCATCATGACTGGCTGTCTGGTTTGAAAATTAGGAGTTTCACCAGAAAGAGTCACAATCCGATAGCCCAGACTTTCCCCTAAAATACTAGCCGCAGCATAATCCCATGGTTGCAGATAAGTGACATAGGTCAACAAACGCCCTGACAAAATCTTGGCAAAACTAATGGCCGCACTCCCATAGACACGAACACCGAGGACCGCTCGACTCAAATCAGCCAAACCCCATTCATTGGTTTCCAACATACCACTATTCCCTGCAATGAGAAAATCTCCAAGTGGTTTTGCTTTCAAGGGAGCTAGGGCCTGATCATTTCGACAAACTGGAAAGACTCCACCACCGTGATAACAATCCCTTTGACCACATCATAAATGAGACCCAAACTCGCCCTGACCATTTTCAAAAATAAGCCATCATAACAGCAAAATCTTCCTGCTTGGGCGACAAAAGTTATTGGTCCCATCAATGGGATCAATAACCCAAACCTTGCCCTCTTGAACCGAGGCTCGCAGACAACCTTCTTCAGCACAAATCTTATCCTCAGGATAACGAGATAAAATCTCACTCACCAAGAGCTCCTGAACTTCCTTGTCCAGTCTGGTCACCAAGTCTGTCGGAGAGGTTTTGGTCTCAACTTGCAAATCTTCCTGCATATGGTCAAGGATGTACTGGCCCGCCTTCTTGACAAGCTCTTTGGCAAATTCAAATTTACTTTCCAAGAGAAATCTTTCCTTCCCCTTTTTCCTTGGCAGCCTGAACTGCTCGATAAAGCGAATAGCCACTAACCGTTTCAAATTCTCGGCCCAAACGTTTCTCTTCACTCTTGCTTAGTACGACCGCCTTGAATCCCTTATAGGAATCCAGTAGCTTTTTAGCCTCTACCTTGCCTTCATAGGCAGCTTCAACATCATTAAAAAAAGAAAGCACTGAAGCAAGTTCTTCAGTGCTCCACGACAAATCTAGTGGGTAACTATACTGTTTGTTCATTAACTAATACCAGCTCTCATTCTTGCTTCTTTTAGTTCTTGCTTACGGTAACTACGAGGGAGAAAAGCACGAATCTCATCTTCATTAAAACCGATTTGCATGCGTTTGGCATCAATAATAATTGGACGACGCAAAAGACTAGGGATACTGCTCAATCAAATGAAGCAATTCCGATACCGAAATACTCTCTACATCAATATTCAATTTTTGAAAAATTTTTGAACGAGTTGAAATGATGTCATCAGTACCATTTTCGGTCAAGGAAAGGATGTGTTGCAATTCTTTTCTTGTTAAAGGACTGGTCATAATATTGTGTTCCACAAAGGGAACCTTATGTTTTTCTAACCAGGCCTTAGCCTTACGACATGATGTACAGCTCGGTGATAGAAATAGTGTAATCATGCTTTTCTCTTCTTATCTATACTTTGCTATTTCTATTATACAAAAAAATAAAGCGCTTGACTAGGGATTTTTAGAAAAAAAGCCTATTTTTTCAAGAAAAATAGACTGTTTGCGAACGATTGACACAATTGGATTTGGTTAATTCATTCTTAACGATAGTTTCAAATCACATACAATTTTATTTACTCACAAATTAAGAAACATCTTTCGTATTATTTCCTACGACTTTTCAGGTACAGAAAAACAAAGAAGCTTTCATAGAGGGCAAAAAAGAGGAGGAAGGCATGGAGGAAAAAGGTCTCTGGCAAAATCAGAATAACTGGATCCTTGGCTGGGTCAAAAAGCCAGGTATCATCTCCCACAAAGAGAATTTGATGGAAAAGAGTAAAAAATTGGTCAAAACCAATTAAAACTCCCCCAAGACCAATCAGCAAAGGCAAGACTACTAGAGCTAGGAGACTCTTACAAAAGAGAGACAAAAAGCCCTTTTTCACAATCCTATTGACAAAGAAATAGAAACTTGGCAGTGTCACTAGAGCTACTAGCTGAACCAAGTGGAAGAGATTCTTGACCACTGCAAAGTGATGCAGACCAGATGTTGACGAACGAAAATCAGGCATCTGCAAGACCTGACTAAAAGGATTGGTCAGATAATTCATCAAGATATGAAAGTTGTATTGAATGGTTTCTGGTTTTAGATAAACTCGATCCGTCAAGTTCAGCCACTGAATTTCCAGCGGATAAAAAATCCAAGCTAGATAAATGGTCAGAAGGATTGAAAGGGAGAGGAGAAAGAGCATAGAACTCCAAAATGTCAGTTTAGTTTTCATCAAAATCCCACTCCGCAAGGCTAGAAAGCACATGAGTCGGTGCGATTGGTAGGTCTGCTACTTCTTCTGCCTTGGTAAAACCTGTCGTCACCAAGAGCGTTGGAATGCCATTATCAATCCCTGCTCGGATATCTGTTAAGTAGTTGTCCCCAACCATAATCAACTCTTCATGTTGCAAACCTAAGTGCTCAACCGCCTTGTCCATAATGATGGCATTTGGCTTCCCGATATAAACAGGCTTCACTCGTGTTGCTACTTCAAGCAGGGTAATCAGTGAACCAGCACCTGGCAAAAGACCGCGCTCTGTCGGGATATTGAGGTCAGGATTGGTTCCGATAAAGTGAGCTCCCTTTTGAATGGCAAGAGTTGCTGTCGCAAATTTTTCGTAGTCGACTTGCCAGTCCAGACCTACTACCACATAGGCAGGATTTTCCTTGTCTTCCACATATCCAGCCGCCTTGATAGCTTCCTTGAGCCCTGTTTCTCCGATGACATAGACGGTCTTTTCAAGCCCCAAGTCGTTCATATAGTCGATAGTGGCCAAAGTAGCTGTGTAGACAGTCGATAGGGGCGTATCAATATTAAAATTCTGAGCCAACATCTCTTGAACACTCTCTGGAGTGCGAGTTGTATTGTTGGTCACAAAGAGATAGGGAATGTCCCGCTTTTGCAATTCATGAACAAAAGCCTCTCCTGCTGGAATTCTATCTTTGCCCTTATAAATAGTTCCGTCTAGATCAATTAAATAGCCTTTATATTTCATCTATTTCCCCCTAATCCTTCTTCATTTCTTGCCAAGTAATAATAGCCTGTGCATTGGTAACACCGTCGCTTGTAATCTCATGCTTACTTTCAAGTCCACTCCGCTCAACAGCCGATGTAATCACCCCACCTGGTCGAACTTCCTTGACATACTTGAGGTTGATTTTCTTGGGAATATATTGGGTCAAAAAATCTGCTCCCATGACCTCAAAAATCCAGTCCAGATATTTACTGTTATTGACATGACCATTCATATCCAAATCGTAAAAACGGACATGGTAATCCTTGCTGACTAGCTCTTCCAAAGGCTCATACTTTGGTCCGCGAATAAGCTTTTTATCAAAATCAGACTGGTAAGGAGCCACAATCTCAGGTTCAACAGCATGGACTTTTCGACTGTCTCGGTCCATGAGAACAAAAGTCGCCATCATGTGGATAAGGTCCTGACCTGCTTCATCATAAATAGTAAAGCGACGGTAGCAAAAAAGCCGATTGTAACTCAAAGCTTCCGTTTCGATGGTGATTTCTTCCGCAAAGTGAGGCAAACGTGCCACCTCAATATCATAATCTGTGATAATCCAGACCAGATTATAGTCTTCCAAAATAGTCTTATCACTAACTCCCAACTCAATAGACTGCATCCCTGAAACTTGTAGGGATAGTAAAATCACATCTGGAAGCTTGATATGACCGTTCATGTCAGCCATATCAAAAGGAATTTTCATTTTCATTTGATAAGTTAAGCCCATCATCCTACTCCAAAATAAATCGTTCTGCTACGGTGTCTCCTAAAAAGAGACCTCTCTTTGTCATGCGCACTCGGTCACCCTCTATTTGCATGAGACCCTGTTGAACCAAGTCTCTGACAGTTTCTCCATAAAGTCCATCGAAAGACCGTCCAAATTTTTCTTCAAATCGCGCCATAGAGACCCCTGATTTCTTGCGAAGCCCCAGGAACATTTCTTCTTCCATCTGCTCTTTTTGGCTCAGGTGCTCTTCTGTGATGCGAGCATTGCCTTCCTCAACTGCACTGAGATAATGACGAATGGGACCATGATTTTTATAGCGCACTCCATTAACATAACCAGATGCCCCAGCACCGATGCCATAGTATTCAGCATTGTCCCAGTACATGAGATTGTGACGACTTTCAAAACCAGGTTTGGAGAAATTAGAAATCTCATAATGTTCAAAACCAGCTCGCTCCAGCGCTGCGATGATGTACTCAAACATCTCAGCTTCCAGTTCTTCCTTAGGCAGAGGTAATTTCCCTCGTCGCATACGATTCATAAAGACCGTATGATTTTCTAAAATCAAGCTATACAAACTCATATGGGGAATATCCAGCCCAATGGCCTTAGCCACATTTTCCTTGACCTGCTCCATGGTCTGACCAGGCAGTGCATAAATCAAATCAATAGAGATATTGTCAAAACCAGCCAGCTTCAAGCGGTCGATATTTTCATAAATATCCTTCTCCAAATGACTGCGCCCAATCTTTTTCAGCATCTTGTCGTCAAAGGTTTGCACACCTAGCGAAACACGATTGACAGCCGAGTTCTTCAAAACGGCTATCTTATCCGCATCCAAATCGCCTGGATTTGCCTCAATGGTCAACTCTTCCAAGGCAGACAAGTTCAAGTTTTTAGTCAATCCATCCAATAACACCTCCAGTTGCGGAGTCGACAGGGCTGTCGGTGTACCACCACCTATATAGAGAGTTCGCAACTTTTGAATATCATAAGATTGAAACTCTTCTAACAGATGTTCCAAATAACTATCTACCGGCTGATTCTTGATAAAAACTTTTGAAAAGTCACAATAATAACAAATCTGGGTACAAAACGGGATGTGCACATAGGCTGATGTTGGTTTTTTCTGCATAGTAATTATTATACCACAAAAGCGAACAATACTTAGAATTCCCTTTAACAAAATCCTAGCATTGTTCGCTTTTTTATCTAAACATTCTTTGTATTTTATGACTAACACGATTCCCAGAACCAATCTAGTTTGTCTTTACAATACAAAAGAATGATTGTTCATTTGACTAAATTTTTAGTCTTCTTTTTTCTTTCCAAGAGCAAGTCCGAGACCACCTAGCATACCAAGAAGTCCTAGAGATGCAAGAGTCGCATTTGATTCTGTTCCTGTATTTGGCAATACATTTTGAGAATCATTTGATTTAGCTCCATTATCATTAGTAGTCTTAGTATCTACCTGATCTGCATTTGGAGTTGAAGTTGTTGGTATTACCTTAGCTGGAGTTTCTACTGGAACTTCCACAGCTGGTTTACCTGGTTCAGTAATCTTACCTGTACCTGGAACTTTACCGTCTGGTAATTCGCTGTTTGGTACTTTACCTTTTCCGTCTTCACCGATTGTAACAGTGATTGGGTTACCATCTTTACCTGGGATTTCTACCTTAGTTCCTGGTGGATATGTTGAGCCATCTGGTTTCTTAGGTGTTACTGTAACGTCACCTGTCTTAGGATCTTGTTCAACATCTACTGTTGGTGTCTTACGAGCTGGTGTTGTTACATCCACTGGTTGTGATGGTTTCTTGTTCGGTTCGGTTACTGTTCCTGTACCTGGGATATCTGTCTTAGGAAGATTGTCATTTGGTACTTCACCTGAGCCATTGTCGCCAATTGTTACTGTGATTGTGTTTCCATCTTCACCTGGAATTTCTACCTTAGTTCCTGGTGGGTATGTTGAGCCATCTGGTTTCTTAGGTGTTACAATCGCATTTCCATTTGGTTGTTGAGTAATTTCAATCTACCTGGTTTTTCAGTTGACTGGTGTTTCTGGTGTTACCTTAGCTGGAGTTTCTACTGGAACTTTCACAGCTGGTTTACCTGGTTCAATAATCTTACCTGTACCTGGAACTTTACCGTCTGGTAATTCGCTGTTTGGTACTTTACCTTTACCGTCTTCACCGATTGTAACAGTGATTGGGTTACCATCTTTACCTGGGATTTCTACCTTAGTTCCTGGTGGATATGTTGAGCCATCTGGTTTCTTAGGTGTTACTGTAACGTCACCTGTCTTAGGATCTTGTTCAACATCTACTGTTGGTGTCTTACGAGCTGGTGTTGTTACATCCACTGGTTGTGATGGTTTCTTGTTCGGTTCTGTTACTCTTCCCTGTACCTGGGACATCTTTCTTAGGAAGGTTGTCATTTGGTACTTCACCCTGATCCATTGTCGCCAATTGTTACTGTGATTGTGTGTTCCATCTTTCACCCTGGAATTTCTACCTTAGTTCCTGGTGGGTATGTTGAGCCATCTGGTTTCTTAGGTGTTACAATCGCATTTCCATTTGGTTGTTGAGTAATTTCAATCTCACCTGGTTTTTCAGTTGCTGGGTGTTTCTGGTGTTACCTTAGCTGGAGTTTCTACTGGAACTTCCACAGCTGGTTTACCTGGTTCAGTAATCTTACCTGTACCTGGAACTTTACCGTCTGGTAATTCGCTGTTTGGTACTTTACCTTTTCCGTCTTCACCGATTGTAACAGTGATTGGGTTACCATCTTTACCTGGGATTTCTACCTTAGTTCCTGGTGGGTATGTTGAGCCATCTGGTTTCTTAGGTGTTACTGTAACGTCACCTGTCTTAGGATCTTGTTCAACATCTACTGTTGGTGTCTTACGAGCTGGTGTTGTTACATCTACTGGTTGTGATGGTTTCTTGTTCGGTTCTGTTACTGTTCCTGTACCTGGGACATCTTTCTTAGGAAGGTTGTCATTTGGTACTTCACCTGATCCATTATCGCCAATTGTTACTGTGATTGTGTTTCCATCTTCACCTGGAATTTCTACCTTAGTTCCTGGTGGGTATGTTGAGCCATCTGGTTTCTTAGGTGTTACAATCGCATTTCCATTTGGTTGTTGAGTAATTTCAATCTCACCTGGTTTTTCAGTTACTGGTGTTTCTGGTGTTACCTTACCTGGTGTTGTTACTGGAACTTCTACAGCTGGTTTACCTGGTTCTGTAATCTTACCTGTACCTGGAACTTTACCGTCTGGTAATTCACTGTTTGGTACTTTACCTTTACCGTCTTCACCGATTGTTACTGTGATTGGGTTACCATCTTTACCTGGGATTTCTACCTTAGTTCCTGGTGGGATATGTTGAGCCATCTGGTTTCTTAGGTGTTACTGTAACGTCACCTGTCTTAGGATCTTGTTCAACATCTACTGTTGGTGTCTTACGAGCTGGTGTTGTCACATCCACTGGTTGTGATGGTTTCTTGTTCGGTTCGGTTACTGTTCCTGTACCTGGGACATCTTTCTTAGGAAGTTTGTCATTTGGCACTTCACCTGAACCATTGTCACCAATTGTAACTTTGATTGTGTGTTCCATTTTCACCTGGAATTTCTACCTTAGTTCCTGGTGGGTATGTTGAGCCATCTGGTTTCTTAGGCGTTACAATCGCATCTCCATTTGGTTGTTGAGTAATTTCAATCTCACCTGGTTTTTTTCAGTTGTTGGTGTTTCTGGTGTTACCTTACCTGGTGTTGTTACTGGAACTTCAACAGCTGGTTTACCTGGTTCAGTAATCTTACCTGTACCTGGAACTTTACCGTCTGGTAATTCACTGTTTGGTACTTTACCTTTACCGTCTTCACCGATTGTTACGGTGATTGGGTTTCCATCTTTACCTGGGATTTCTACCTTAGTTCCTGGTGGGATATGTTGAGCCATCTGGTTTCTTAGGTGTTACTGTAACGTCACCTGTCTTAGGATCTTGTTCAACATCTACTGTTGGTGTCTTACGAGCTGGTGTTGTTACATCCACTGGTTGTGATGGTTTCTTGTTCGGTTCGGTTACTGTTCCTGTACCTGGGACATCTTTCTTAGGAAGGTTGTCATTTGGTACTTCACCTGAACCATTGTCACCAATTGTTACTGTGATTGTGTGTTCCATTTTCACCTGGAATTTCTACCTTGCTGCCTGATGGGTATGTTGAGCCATCTGGTTTCTTAGGCGTTACAATCGCATCACCATTTGGTTTGCGTGTGATTTCAATCTCACTTGGTGTTTCAGTTGTTGGTGTTTCTGGTGTTACCTTACCTGGTGTTGTTACTGGAACTTCAACAGCTGGTTTACCTGGTTCAGTAATCTTACCTGTACCTGGAACTTTACCGTCTGGTAATTCACTGTTTGGTACTTTACCTTTACCGTCTTCACCGATTGTTACAGTGATTGGGTTACCATCTTTACCTGGGATTTCTACCTTAGTTCCTGGTGGGAATGTTGAGCCATCTGGTCTCTTAGGTGTTACTGTAACGTCACCTGTCTTAGGATCTTGTTCAACATCTACTGTTGGTGTCTTACGAGCTGGTGTTGTTACATCTACTGGTTGTGATGGTTTCTTGTTCGGTTCTGTTACTGTTCCTGTACCTGGGACATCTTTCTTAGGAAGGTTGTCATTTGGTACTTCACCTGAACCATTGTCGCCAATTGTAACTTCGATTGGTGTGTTGTTTTCACCTGGAATAACTACCTTGCTGCCTGATGGGTATGTTGAACCATCTGGTTTCTTAGGCGTTACAATCGCATCACCATTTGGTTTGCGTGTGATTTCAATCTCACTTGGTGTTTCAGTTGTTGGGGTATTTGGTGTTACCTTACCTGGTGTTGTTACTGGAACTTCAACAGCTGGTTTACCTGGTTCAGTAATCTTACCTGTACCTGGAACTTTACCGTCTGGTAATTCACTGTTTGGTACTTTACCTTTACCGTCTTCACCGATTGTTACGGTGATTGGGTTTCCATCTTTACCTGGGATTTCTACCGTAGTTCCTGGTGGGAATGTTGAGCCATCTGGTTTCTTAGGTGTTACTGTAACGTCACCTGTCTTAGGATCTTGTTCAACATCTACTGTTGGTGTCTTACGAGCTGGTGTTGTTACATCTACTGGTTGTGATGGTTTCTTGTTCGGTTCGGTTACTGGTCCTGTACCTGGGACATCTTTCTTAGGAAGGTTGTCATTTGGTACTTCACCTGAACCATTGTCGCCAATTGTAACTTCGATTGGTGTGTTGTTTTCACCTGGAATAACTACCTTGCTGCCTGATGGGTATGTTGAGCCATCTGGTTTCTTAGGCGTTCACTGTTTTGCGGTGATCAATCTCACTTGGTGTTTCAGTTGTTGGTGTGGCTGGTGTTACCTTACCTGGTGTTGTTACTGGAACTTCAACAGCTGGTTTACCTGGTTCAGTAATCTTACCTGTACCTGGAACTTTACCGTCTGGTAATTCACTGTTTGGTACTTTACCTTTACCGTCTTCACCGATTGTTACAGTGATTGGGTTACCATCTTTACCTGGGATTTCTACCTTAGTTCCTGGTGGGATATGTTGAGCCATCTGGTTTCTTAGGTGTTACTGTAACGTCACCTGTCTTAGGATCTTGTTCAACATCTAGTGTTGGTGTCTTACGAGCTGGTGTTGTTACATCCACTGGTTGTGATGGTTTCTTGTTCGGTTCGGTTACTGTTCCTGTACCTGGGACATCTTTCTTAGGAAGGTTGTCATTTGGTACTTCACCTGAACCATTGTCACCAATTGTTACTGTGATTGTAGTTGGGTTACCATCTTTATCTTTACTTGGAATTTCTACCTTAGTTCCTGGTGGGTATGTTGAGCCATCTGGTTTCTTAGGCGTTACAATCGCATCTCCATTTGGTTTGCGTGTGATTTCAATCTCGCTTGGTGTTTCAGTGGTTGGTGTTGCTGGTGTTACCTTAGCTGGTGTTTCAACTTTAGGAACTTCTACAGCTGGTTTATTTGGTTCAGTAATCTTACCTGGACCTGAAACCTTACCTTCTGGTAGGTCACTGTTTGGTACTTTACCTTTACCGTCTTCACCGATTGTTACTGTGATTGGGTTTCCATCTTTACCTGGGATTTCTACCTTAGTTCCTGGTGGGTATGTTGAGCCATCTGGTTGCTTAGGTGTTACTGTAACGTCACCTGTCTTAGGATCTTGTTCAACATCTACTGTTGGTGTCTTTTGAGCTGGTGTTGTTACATCTACTGGTTGTGATGGTTTCTTGTTCGGTTCGGTTACTGTTCCTGTACCTGGGACATCTGTTCTTAGGAAGATTGTCATTTGGTACTTCACCTGAACCATTGTCACCAATTGTTACTGTGATTGTGTTTCCATCTTTCATCTGGAATTTCTACCTTAGTTCCTGGTGGGTATGTTGAGCCATCTGGTTTCTTAGGTGTTACTGTAACGTCACCTGTCTTAGGATCTTGTTCAACATCTACTGTTGGTGTCTTACGAGCTGGTGTTGTTACATCTACTGGTTGTGATGGTTTCTTGTTCGGTTCGGTTACTGTTCCTGTACCTGGGACTTCGTTCTAGAAGTTGTCATTTGGTACTTCACCTGAACCATTTCACCGTTGTTACTGTGATTGTATTTGGGTTACCATCTTTCACTGTTGGATTTCTACCTGAGTTTCCTGATGGGTACTGTTGAGCCATCTGGTTTATCTGGTCGTACATCGTATGTCCATCTGGCTTTGGTGTGTTACAGTCATGCTGCTGTTTCTGGTACGTTTACCTGTGCTGTTTCACCTTTAGGACTTCTACAGCTGGGCTTTATTTGGTTCAGTATCTACCTGTGTACCTGTACGTTACCTTCTGGTAGTGTCACTGTTTGTACTGTACTTTACCGTCTTACGATTGTTACTGTATTGCTTCAGTTTTTCCTGGGATTTCTACTGTGACTTTGGGCTTCTGTTGGTCCATCTGCTGTAGGTGTTACCTGACGGACTGCTTACCCTCTGTTCACATCTACTGTTCGTATCTTTGAGCTGGTGTTATTACTTCGTATTGTACTGGTGTGTATCCGTTTTTGTGTAGCTGTTCCTGTAACTTTGTCTACCTGTTCCGTCTTACTTACTGGAATCTCTACTGATGAGCCTGGCTTTACGACTCCGTCATTGTACTTCTGGTGTGTAATCATCTTCTATCACGGTTGACTACGGTTACAGTTACTGGTACTTCTTCTGATCCATCTGGGTATCTTAGGAACTTTGCCTGTTACTTTATCCCCTGGACTCTTATCTGATGGAATGGTTACCGTTACTTTACCTGTAGTTTCTATCTTTTGATCATTCCTGGAATGTCTACCTTAGTTCCGTTGTGTCCTGTTGAGATTTTTCATCTGGTTTGCTTCAGGCGTTACTGGAATCTCATACTGCATGAGTCTGGTTTACCACGTCCGTGATTGTCACTCTCGCTTTGGTGTATCAGTGGTTGGTGTTGCTGGTGATGTTACTGTTACTTTTACAGGGACTTCTTCTTCTGATCCATCTGGGTATCTTACGAGAACTTTTCCTGTTACTTCTTCACCTGGAGTCTTATCTGATGGAATGGTTACAGTGACTTTACCATCTTTATCTACTGTGATTCCTGGTGTGCCACTTGTGTAAGTTGTTCCATCTGGAATTTTCTTACCGTTCGCTTCACTTACTGGAATCTCTACTGATGTTCCTGGTTTGCCACTTCCATCATCATACTTAGGTGTGTAATCATCTTTATCTTGGTTAGTTACTGTTACTTTTACAGGTACTTCTTCTTCTGATCCATCTGGGTATCTTACGAGAACTTTGCCTGTTACTTCTTCACCTGGAGTCTTATCTGCTGGAATGGTTACAGTGACTTTGCCATCTTTATCTACTGTGATTCCTGGTGTGCCACTTGTGTAAGTTGTTCCATCTGGAATTTTCTTACCGTTCGCTTCTTTTACTGGAATCTCTACTGATGTTCCTGGTTTGCCACTTCCATCGTCATACTTAGGTGTGTAATCATCTTTATTTGGACGTCCTACGACTACTGGAACATTTACTGTATCATGTGAACCATCTGGGTATGTTACTTTCACTACAGCATTTCCTACATTACCTGATGTTTTTGTTGACGGTTTGCTTTCTACCGTTAACGTTCCTGGACCAAAGTTTTGTACTTTTGCCTTCACTTCATCATCCGTAATGTTATGGTTATACGGAACTGTTAATGTTTCTCCTGTTGGATTGTACTTGTTAGCTTGCTCTTCAACAGTGATTCTGATTGATTTGGTTGACGCCGTATTGTTTTTATCGTACGCTGTAATTTTTACAGTATAGTAACCTGTCTTAGCGTTCGTAGTTCCTGTAATTTGACCCTTTTCATATTTTAATCCTTGTGGTAAATTGCTTACCTGAATTGGATTATTATCACGCATTCCAACTCCACCTGTATTATCTACAGCTGTTACAGGGATTGGAGTAATTGGTTCGTTTTTAGTTACTGTTGCGCTTTCCGCTGTAATTGTTGGGCCTGTTACGTCTTTACTGTAACTGGTACATTTACAGTATCACTTGATCCATCTGGATATGTAACTTTAACTACAGCATTACCTGCATCTCCTGCTGTTGCAGTTGAAGTTGGTTTGCTTTCTACTGTTAATGTTCCAGGGCCAAAGTTTTGTACTTTTGCTTTTACTGCTTCATCTGTAATTGCTTGACCTTGGTTTACAGTTAGTGTTTCGCCTGTTGGATTATATTTGTCAGCTTGATCTTGAACAGTGATTCTGATTGATTTTTCTGAAGCATTATTATTTTTATCATATGCTTTGATTTTTACAGTATAGTAACCTGTCTTAGCATTCGTAGTTCCTGTAATTTGACCATTTTCGTATTTTAATCCTTGTGGTAAATTGCTTACCTCTATTGGATTATTATCGCGCATTCCAACCCCACCTGTATTATCTACAGCTGTTACTGGAATTGGCGTGATTGGTTCGTTTTTAGTTACTGTCGCGCTTTCCGCTGTAATTGTTGGTGGAATCTTGTCACTCGGCGTTACTTCGAAAGTAAATGTTACATCATTAGCTTTATTGCCTGCATTATCAGTAGCTTTAAAAGTAATTGTATTAGTCTTACCAACATCTTCTGCTGTTGTTGTAATCGTAATAGTTCTTACTTTTTCGGTATCAGTATCTTTCACGTTAGTTGCACTAGCTTGTGAATTAACCAATCTACTACCATATTTTGTTGTAAAATCATCAGCATTAAGATTAACATGTTTATCATCTCTTGCTGTTACTGTGAATGTTACAGTTTGTCCTTCAACTACTGTTTGCTTAGCTGGTGAAATTTCTAATGTTGGTGCTTGTGTGTCTGGTGCTTCTGTTGGAGTAACTGGCTCACTTTTATCAGAAGTTACTGTTCCACCATTATTTACAACTGTTGCAGCTGTAATAGGTTTTCCTGGTAGAGCTCCTGTAACTGTAACTGTTGCAGTTTCTCCATTAGTTGTTCCAGTTCCGATAACTGTATCACCATCGTAAAGATTAACTGTCGAACCGTTTGGCACTCCACTTCCAACATTAACCGTAATTTGTTGACCTGTTAAGCCTTTTTTGTTAGTAACATCTGTTGTAATAGCTGGTTTTTTAGGTTTAACGATTAATGTAACTGTTCCATCTGAACCAGAATTAGCATCAGTTGATTTAGAACCGTCTTTATAAGTGGCAATAGAAGTATACTTGAATACTCCGGCTTGCGATGTACTTGGTGACTTATCACCTGCCCAACTCCAGCTCATACCTGAAGGGAAAGTTCCGTCTTTTCCATGTTTAACATAACCTGAAGATACAGGATTTATTGGGTCTCCTGCGTAATCTCCTACTGTTTTTGTAACTGTTAAACCTTTAATTGGGTCTTTTGGTGCGTCTGGCTGAGTTTGTAAACTTGTTCCTTGCGAACCTACAATATAAGACTGATTCGTAGTACGTCCAGTTGTAACAGAGGCTGCATATACATTACCATTGGCAGCTTCCGTTTCTGTCACGTTATCCTTCAATTTTACTCTAGCGGTCATATGGATCGCATAATCTAGGTCTTCCTTACCGACTTCCAATCCAAGAGTATAACTGACCCCGCCAGTGTAATTTCCATCTGTTTCTTACAATCTTATCTAAATAAGGATCGTTTTGGTTGTTTTTAAACACTTGCCATTTTTGATCAGCACGGCTTACTCCTTGTGGATCGTATGTAGCTCTTCTATCCCCTGGGAAAATTTTGGTTTTTTGTGCCCATGGATATGAAATTACAGCTGTCTCCCCAGCCTTTTGGAATCCGCTACCTCCATCAGAAAGCTTTCTATTAGGATTTCCATCAACATTTTTATAACGAGTAAACGTTAAATTTTCTACTGTATTAGAACCATCCATGATATTAAACGGAGGTTGGAAATAATAATGCTGACTATAAGATTTTTCTGCCATGGCTACTCCATTATTATTGAAGTAAACATCATAAACCATCCATTTACCTGAACTGTTTTGTTCATATTTTGCTTTGATGACTGTCTTTTTTTCTGTAAATTCAGGATCATCATTCTTTGTGTTTGATCCACCGTTAGTTCTTTTATCGACCGATGCAAAGTATCTAACATTCTTCAACGCCCCAGAAGAGCTAGTTGCTGTATAAGCTCTGAACTGCGTTCCTTCACCCATACTTTGACCGTTACGTGGATCATGAGAACCTGAAGTCAAACGATTACGTGCGATCATAACAGAGCTTTCGTTACGTTTGATGACACGATTCATATCCTCAACATCACGAAGGCTTACTTCTACACCACCAAATGCAGACTTGGCTACAGCAACTTGGGCGATAGCTTTTTCCAAGATTTCACGTGTCAAGTCATTCTCAGGTGTTTGGGCGATAGTCTGTTCCAAACGTTCAATAGATAATTTGAGACTAGCTTTAGCTTTTTCCAGTTGCTCAGCATTGGTATTTTCTGAAGTTTCTTCAGACTTAGCTGAAATTTCTGAAGCTGGCTTCGCTACTTCTGGCTTGATTTCCGAAGTTACTTCTTGTGTGCTTTCTTCATTTTTAGCTTCTTTGACTTGAGGAGTTTCAACTGCTCGTAGCTGGTCCAAAACATTGGTCAAGCGAGCTACCAAGGCATCCACTTCTTCCTGACTCACTTTTGAATCAGCAAGAGTCTGTTCAGCCTTAACAAGTTCTTCCTTGGCACGGACTAAAAGATCTGTATTCGCAGTTTCCTTGACGTGAAGCTGATCTTTGAGCTGTGTCACAAGCTGACTTGCAACAGCTGTATCCACTTTTACAGAACTAGTAGGCTCTTCCTTATCCTGCGATGCTAGCGGACTAGTATCTTGAGTTAAAGCCTCTACATGAGGTTGGTCGACAGGTGTTACGCTATCCGCACTAACGACGCGCGCACCCAAAAACATCAGCGCTGCAACAGCAACTGAAGCCGCACCGAAGCTATACTTACGAATAGAGAAGCGTAAGACTTTTTCCTGTTGTCGACGCTTTACTCTACTTAGTGAATTTGATTTTTTTTCCATAGTTCCTCCTTATATTAAAGACAAAATCAAATTGAGAAGCAGTATTCCCTCTGGGGAATAATACAATAAAAATCACTCTTTTGAGCAATTTTTACACATTACAGCTATTACAGCTATTACAGCTATTACAGCTATTACAGCTATTACAGCTATTACAGCTATTACAGCTATTACAGCTATTACAGCTATTACAGCTATTACAGCTATTACAGCTCGATTATATCATTTTCAATTCATTTAAGCAATCATAAATCCATTCAACCTCTCGAATAAAGCGCAAACATATACGAACGTTTATAACACATTAATATACAGTTTGTTTAAATAAAACAGAAAGATTCTCCTTTCTGATGACATTCTCTATATATTAGATTAGAAAGTGTAGTAATCGCTCACCGATTGAGAACTTTTGAGAACATTTCAAAACTGAGCACTAGGATTAAAGACATACAATATTTTGAGAGGGAGTGGTACAAATACTGATGTCTCCCCTTTTTCAAGAATAAAACAACGACCTTGTACTTCTTCAAATGAGGAACAAGGTCGTTTCTTAATCTTTTATTTCATCGTTCACTTAACAGTGAGTAGTTCAAACTTTAACGAAATGCTTATTTTAGTCTTCTTTTTTCTTTCCAAACGCAAGTCCAAGGCTACTTAGCATACCAAGGAGTCCTAAAGATGCAAGAATCATATCAGATTCTGTTCCTAGTATTGGCAATACATTTTGAGAATCATTTGACTTAGATTCCTTATCAATAGTAGCTGTAGTAGATCTGTGATTTGCATTCGGACTAACAGCATCTTGAATTGGAGTAGCTAGTGGATCTGTGGATTGACTAGAATCACCATTAGTATCAGGTGTTACTGGAAGAACTTGAATTGTATTTGAACTTACTTTTCTGAAATATGTGTGATTATAGGTTCTTTATCATCGACTTCAGTTCTTAAAAATTCATATCTCGGAATTACTCCATGACCAGCTGCTCCTGCATCTCCTGTCTTAACTGATGATTTCAAGACATTCCCATCCTCATCATTCCATCTAACCTCAATCATTAGCTCTGGCAATGCAATTGAACCCGATAATGCATCGTTTTCAAAAGTTGTTACCTTAGGAACTTCCACAGATGATTTACCTGGTTCAGTAATCTTACCTGTACCTGTTTTTTCTACGTTTGGTAGATCACTGTTTGGTACTTTACCTTTACCATCTTCATCGATTGTAACGACGATTGGATTACCATCTTTACCTGAGATTTCTACCTTAGTTCCTGGTGGATATGTTGACCCATCTGGCTTCTTCGGTGTCACTGTAACATCACCTGTCTTAGGATCCTGTTCTAACTCTACTTTTGGTTCTTTCGTTTTCCCATAAGTTCGAACGGTTGTTGGAGTTACCTTACCTGTTTTTGGATCAACTTCATAGGTAGTGATATCAATCACATCGCGACCTTCAGAATCTTTAGATTGTTCAACCTTAGTTTTCGCACCAACTTTAACGATTGTCTTACCTGCTGGGCTGACTACTGGGGTGCCAACGTGTTCTGTGATATGACCGTCATTTGAATCTACATCGTAAGTGGTTGTAGTAACTGTTTTACCTTTTTTACCCTCAGTACGCTGAGCTGGTGTACCGAAGTCTTTTTCACCATCTCTAACATACTCAACTTCAGGTTCAATCGGTGTTTCTACTACTTTGTCCTTCGCTGAAACCTTGACAATAGTTTCTGTTGGATTTACTACTACTGGTTCTCCTACTCTTTCTGTAATTGTTCCATCTGATGGATTTACTTCGTAAGTAGTTGTTACTGTTCTTGAACCTGCTTGTCCTGCTTCTTCTACATTGTCTTGGCCTTTTTCGCGCGTATCATCTTTTACATATTTCTTAGGTGATGGGATTGCTGTTGTTTCTACTTTATCCTTCGCTGGAACCTTGACAATAGTTTCTGTTGGATTTACTACTACTGGTTTCCCTACTCTTTCTGTAATAACGCCTGTAGTAGGATCAACACTATATGTTGTTGTGGTAGTGCTTGAACCTGATTGGCCTGCTTCTTCTACATTGTCTTGGCCTTTTTCGCGCGTATCATCTTTTACATATTTCTTAGGTGATGGGATTGCTGTTGTTTCTACTTTATCCTTCGCTGGAACCTTGACAATAGTTTCTGTTGGATTTACTACTACTGGTTCTCCTACTCTTTCTGTAATAGCACCTGTAGTAGGATCAACACTATATGTTGTTGTGATAGTGCTTGAACCTGCTTGGCCTGCTTCTTCTACATTGTCTTGGCCTTTATCGCGTGTATCATCTTTCACATATTTCTTAGGTGATGGGATTTCGGTTGTTTCTACTTTATCCTTCGCTGCAACTTTAACAATAGTATTAGTTGGTTCTTTCGTACGAACTGGTTGACCTTCATTTGCTGTAATCTTTCCAGTATTAGGATCCACAGTGTAAATGGTTGTGATAGTGTCTTCACCATCTTCACCTTTAACAGTAGTTGGGGCTGTACCTTTTTCTTTCGTATCATCTTTTTCATAGACAACAGGTGATGGTACTACTCTCTTCTCAACTGTTGGTGCTTTCGTTTTCCCATAAGTTCGAACGGTTGTTGGAGTTACCTTACCTGTTTTTGAATCAACTTCATAGGTAGTGGTATCAATCACATCATGACCTTCAGAATCTTTAGATTGTTCAACCTTAGTTTTTGCACCAACTTTAACAATTGTCTTACCTGCTGGGGTGACGACTAGGTTACCAACGTGTTCTGTGATATGACCGTCCTTTGAATCTACATCGTAAGTGGTTGTAGTAACTGTTTTACCTTTAGCTCCTTCAACGCGTTCATTAGGTGTGTCAACTTCTCGTTCACCATCTCTAACATACTCAACTTCTGGTTCAATCGGGGTTTCTACTACTTTGTCCTTGGCTGCGACTTTGACAATTGTTACTGTTGGATTTACTACTACTGGTTCTCCTACTCTTTCTGTAATTGTTCCATCTGATGGATTTACTTCGTAAGTAGTTGTTACTGTGCTTGAACCTGCTTGTCCTGCTTCTTCTACATTGTCTTGGCCTTTATCGCGCGTATCATCTTTTACGTATTTCTTAGGTGATGGGATTTCGGTTGTTTCTACTTTATCCTTCGCTGGAACCTTGACAATAGTTTCTGTTGGATTTACTACTACTGGTTTTCCTACTGTTTCTGTAATAGCACCTGTAGTAGGATCAACACTATATGTTGTTGTGATAGTGCTTGAACCTGCTTGGCCTGCTTCTTCTACATTGTCTTGGCCTTTATCGCGTGTATCATCTTTCACATATTTCTTAGGTGATGGGATTTCGGTTGTTTCTACTTTATCCTTCGCTGCAACTTTAACAATAGTATTAGTTGGTGCTTTCGTACGAACTGGTTGACCTTCATTTGCTGTAATCTTTCCAGTATTAGGATCCACAGTGTAAATGGTTGTGATAGTGTCTTCACCATCTTCACCTTTAACAGTAGTTGGGGCTGTACCTTTTTCTTTCGTATCATCTTTTTCATAGACAACAGGTGATGGTACTACTCTCTTCTCAACCGTTGGTGCTTTCGTTTTCCCATAAGTTCGAACGGTTGTTGGAGTTACCTTACCTGTTTTTGAATCAACTTCATAGGTAGTGGTATCAATCACATCGCGACCTTGGTTATCCTTATTACGTTCAACCTTAGTTTTCGCACCAACTTTAATGACTGTCTTACCTGCTGGGGTGACGACTGGGTTGCCAACGTGTTCTGTGATATGACCATCGTTTGAATCTACATCGTAAGTGGTTGTAGTAACTGTTTTACCTTTAGCTCCTTCAATACGTTCATTAGGTGTGTCAACTTCTCGTTCACCATCTCTAACATATTCAACTTCAGGTTCAATTGGGGTTTCTACTACTTTGTCCTTGGCTGCGACTTTGACAATAGTATTCGTTGGTTCTTTCGTACGAACTGGTTTTCCTTCACTTACTATAATCTTTCCAGTATTAGTGTCCACAGTGTAAGTTGTTGTGATAGTGTCTTCACCACCTTCACCTTTAACAGTAGTTGGGGCTGTGCCTTTTTCTTTCGTACCATCTTTTTCATAAACTACTGGGGATGGTACTACTTTCTTCTCGACTGTTGGTTCTTTCGTTTTCCCATAAGTTCGAACGGTTGTTGGAGTTACCTTACCTGTTTTTGGATCAACTTCATAGGTAGTGGTATCAATCACATCGCGACCTTCAGAATCTTTAGATTGTTCAACCTTAGTTTTAGCTCCTACTTTAACGATTGTCTTACCTGCTGGGGTGACGACTGGGGTACCAATGTGTTCTGTGATATGACCGTCGTTTGAATCTACATCGTAAGTGGTTGTAGTAACCGTTTTACCTTTAGCTCCTTCAATACGTTCATTAGGTGTGTCAACTTCTCGTTCACCATCTCTAACATATTCAACTTCAGGTTCAATCGAGGTTTCTACTACTCTATCCTTCGCTGCGACTTTGACAATTGTTTCTGTTGGATTTACTACTACTGGTTCTCCTACTCTTTCTGTAATGGTTCCATCTGCTGGATTTACTTCGTAAGTAGTTGTTACTGTGCGTGAACCTGCTTGTCCTGCTTCTTCTACATTGTCTTGGCCTTTATCACGTGTATCATCTTTTACATATTTCTTAGGTGATGGGATTTCTGTTGTTTCTACTTTGTCCTTCGCTCCCACCTTTACAACTCTAGCTATTGGTATAGTTACGACTTCTGGTTTGCCTTTTGATGGAGTTAGGGTTCCATTTACTGGATCTACGCTATATGTTGTGGTGACTTTAGTTTGTCCTGATTTCCCTGAAAATTGAACAGTATCAGTACCTTTTGGACTGTTCTCATCTTTTAAATAAACTGTTTTGGGTTCAACTGAATTATACTCAACTATATCCTTCGCGCCCCCTCTATTGACTACTTCTTCCTTCTCAGTCGAAGTAAGACTGCCAGTTTTTGAGTTTACTGTGTAGCTTGTTGTCCTCTTAACAACGTCGGCTCCTCTTTTAATGTATTCTACTTCATCCTTGGCTGCGACTTTAACAACTGTTTCTATTGCCGGTTGCTTAACTACTGGTTGTCCTACATGTTCAATAAGATCTCCAGTTTTAGGATTTACACTATAAGTTGTTGTTACCGTCTGTTTCCCAGTTTTTCCAGGTACTTCAACATTAGCTTGTCCTTTTTCGCGTGTATCATCTTTCACGTATTTCTTAGGTGATGGGATTTCTGTTATTTCTACTTTGTCCTTGGCACCATTTTCCTTGAACACTTGATCAAGTGTATTTTTAGTAATCTGTCCTGTATCAGGATCCTTGATACTAACAGTTGTTGACTTAATGATGTCGTCTCCACGTTTGCTATATACAACAGTCTCTCCAACTTTTTCTACAGACCTATCGGTTGTAATTTTTTTATCTTGATAACCTATTCCATCTAAGGAAATTCGTTTCCCAGAAATAAACTCTGGTCGTCTATTAATCATATCGGCTTCAAAATAAGAACGTGAACTATGACCTCTGCTTGTTCGTCCAACATTTATAACAAGATCACTATCATTGCTGACACTTTCCCTATAGTAGAATCATTATCAACAATATAATGGGTCAGTTTACCTGACTTAGCTATTTTTTTACTATCTAAACCTTTTTGCCAAAATTCAGATGACGAGAACAAACCTGTCCTCACTTTTGGAGCATTAAATGTTGTTCCTTTTTTTAAAATATTGTTATAGAAATTTCTATAATCTAATTGTTCCTTAGGAGACATAACTCTGCTATCAGAATATGCCAACTGATAGGCTTCAACCATCGCACGTTGTACTAAATATCCTCCTAGAGAATGTCCTGTTAGATAAAGGTTGGTGATACTCTTATCCTTAGCCAATTCACGCATAATTTCTTCTGCTTCTATCGCCTGTTTAGGATTACTCCCTGTTCCAAGTGTGATATCAGCACCTATATCTTTAGAATCACTAGTCCCACGAAATGCTAGTACCTGGGCAGTTCCATTTGGTAAATATAAGAAATCGCTCTTAGTCTCAAATAATACAGCATCAAGTCCACTGGATGTATGATAACTTTTCTTTCTTTTCCAATAAGGTCCCAATTCCCTATTCATCATCATATATTCATAGCGTGGTTTACTTTCACCTTTCTTTTTGTATAACTCTGCTTCTGTTAAAGGTGTCTTATGATCCAGTACTCTGTCAATGTACTTATCGTCACGGTAGGACAATTCCATGAACATAATCATATCACGTTCACTTACATTCCATTTTAATTTTTCATCTGACTTTTCGTCACTGTCAATAATACCATCACCATCAGTATCCTCTAGTAGCGGATGGCTATTATAACCTACATACTTTTTCCCATTTTTTTCATAAATATAAAGCTCTTCTTTATCCTTCAAGTAATCATCATCTGTATAACCTTCTGGATTTAACTTGGGACCATTAACTAATAAACTATCAAGTTGATCACCTTCTGAACCGATTATTCCTGCTTTGATTTTTTTAGCATCTTCCTCAGTCAATTCATATTTTTTAATCTCAGTAGGATTTGATGCTGCTCTAACCTCTGGAGCACTTGATCTGTCTTCACCAGCCACCAAAGTAGTTGCCGTCGAATTGATATTTTCCTTACCACCGGAAGTATCTAGAACTGTCTCTTTTGTAGCTACTGTTGAAATCTCTTTAGCATCTATCTCAGAAGAAGCATTGTTTCGATGTTCTGAGATACTTTGAACTTCTTCTTTGATCTCCACAGTCGGCAGTGAATTGTCAATCTCAGAATTAACTTCTATCCCTGATTTATCATTATTTTCCGTAGAAGCCAAAACTCCTTGAGTTGGAGCAAACAAGGCAACCCCTATTAGTACAGATGCCGCTCCAACAGAAAACTTCCGAATCGAAAAACGTTGGCGTTTATTAAAGATATCTTTCATGTTATCCAATCCTTTTAACTATTTTTCATACTTAATATAGAAAACGTTAACATCTTCTGTTAACAAAATCATAATTTTTGTTTCTCCTAAAATTTAGGAACTTTACTCTACTTTTAATACATCACATTTTTAAATCCTTTCAATCTTTTAAATAACTATTTGTTGTAATAGCTAAACCCAGTCACCCAGTTCATCAGGCGGGTTATTTTAGGGTTACGGACAGAACCGCTAATTTTTAGACTTCCAAAAAAACTCTGTAAAAAGTACAAGGTTATCTTTTTCTATTTTTATCACCTAGGTACATTTCCCCGTCCATATGAAGATCAATAACTTGCTGTTAAAATTTTCAGTAAATTAAGAAAGAAATCTAAATATTGCACTTTCTATACTGCCATTATATCACAAAGAGTTCATTAAAAGAAAAAAATCACCATTCTTGATTTTCTAGAAAACCAAGAAATGGTGATTCTATGTTAATTTTCTTGAAGCTCGATGACAATTTCTTGACCATTTTCTTTTTCTTCCACAACTACTTTCTCTTCCAGTTGTGATTTAAAATGATTCAAGGTTTCTTTTGAAGCTTCAGTCGCTTGTTGAGCATGATATTTTGCTTTATCAAGAACAGTGTCAAGAGTAATTTCCCTAGATTCAATCTGCTCTTTTGTTTTAAGAACAAATTCTTTGGTTTGTTCTTTGACATCCGTTAATTTTTCACAAACCTGCTCTTTAGCATACTCAGGATCTTCTTTTAGATCTTCTAAAAATTCTTGTGCTTGGCTTCTCACTTGTTTTCCTTTGTCACTTGTTAGAAACAAGGCTGCAGCAACACCTGAAACAGTTCCTAGAAAGATAGATGATAGTTTACCCATTAGCTTACTCCTTTTTTATTTTTTGAAAAATTTACTTGCAACTCGAATAGCTGACAAGCCTGCGCCAGTCTTCAAGGTTTTTGAACCAGCAGATGATGCCTTTTTACTCAAAACACGCGCTTGATCATTAAGGTCTGATACAGAAACAGACAAATCAGCCACTGCTGTAAAGAGGGGGGCAATCGTTGCCACTTTAACGTTGATATCATCAACCAGAACATTGACCTTTGTAAGCAATTCATTTGTTTGATGAAGAGTTACATCTACATCTGATGTTAAAGTTTTAACAGTTTTTTCAGTTTCATCAATTACACGACCAACTTTTTGAAGGGTAATAATCAGATAAACTAAAAATACAACCAAGGCAATTGCCACAATAATATAAGCCACTTCTAACATTTTAATTCTCCTTTTTTACATTATAAAATGGTGCTTTTTTCCGATTTTGATAAAAAATGATATAAATACCAAGGCCAATCAATAGGGCAGACAACCACTGGGATACTCGGAGCCCAAAGAACATGAGACTATCCGTACGCATGCCCTCGATAATCATACGTCCAAATCCGTACCAAATTAGATAAAAGGCAGTGATATGACCACGACGGATATTCTTTAATCGGCGTCTAAAAATGACAATCAAGGCAAAACCGATCAGATTCCAGATAGATTCGTATAAGAAGGTTGGTTGGCGGTATGAGCCATCAATATACATCTGATTCTTAATAAAACCAGGTAAATAGTCTAGATTTTCAACGACTGCTCCATAAGCTTCTTGGTTAAAGAAGTTTCCCCAACGCCCTAAACTCTGAGCAATCATGACGCTCGGAGCTGCAATATCTAAGAAATCCCAAGTATTGATTAATTTGCGATCAGCAAAGATATAGAGAACAATCGCTCCAGTAATTAAACCGCCATAAATCGCAAGGCCACCATTCCAAATAGCAAAAATCTCTCCCAGATGTTGGCTATAATAATCAAATCTAAAAATAACATAGTAGAGTCTAGCACCAATGATGGATAAAGGAAAGGCAATTAAGATAAAGTCCAAAATATCATCAGATAAAATCTTCTTTTTAGGCGCTTCTTTACTGGCAAGGTATACCGCTAAAACAAGACCTGAAACAATGCAGAGTGCATACCATCTAACAGCTAAAGGGCCAATTTGAAAAGCAATTGGATCAATCATCTTTCACCTCGTTCTTTGCAATCAGATTTGTCAATCTTTCTTCAAACAATCGAGTAGCATCAAAGCCCATTTCCTTAGCACGATAATTCATCGCTGCTGCTTCGATAACGACAGAAATATTACGTCCTGTTTTTACAGGAATGCGGATACGTGGAATGGCTACTCCAGAAATCTCCAATTCCTCAGCATTATTGCCTAGGCGATCAAAAGTCTTTTGCGTGTCATAATTTTCAAGATAGACAGCTAACTGAACTTGTGAAGAATCCTTAACTGCACTGGCACCATAAAGACTCATCACATCTATAATACCAACACCACGAATCTCAAGTAAATGCTTCAAGATTTCAGCTGGTTCACCCCAGAGAGTCATTTCATCCTTAGCAAAGATATCTACACGGTCATCAGCCACCAAACGGTGTCCTCGTTTCACGAGTTCTAGACCTGTCTCACTCTTACCAATACCACTGTCGCCCTGGATTAACACACCCATACCATAGATATCCATCAAGACACCATGTACACTTTCACGCTCAGCCAAACGAGAATCTAGGTAACTTGACAATTCCCCAGACAGACGACTTGTTGCTGTACGACTCGTTAAAATAGCGATTTTACATTCTCTAGCAGCCTTTAGCATTTCCTCTGGAACTACTAAACCACGCGCAACAATAACTGCAGGTGTTTCTGGTTGAAACATCTTTTTCAAAACCTGGTAGCGGTTATGAGAAGACATACTAATCAGATAAGACCACTCTTTCATTCCCAAAAGTTGAATCCGCTCTGGAGTATAGTAGTCAAAATACCCCGTCATTTCAAGCCCTGGTCGCGTAATATCCGCAGTATTGATTTTCTTTTCAAGTAATTCAGGCTCACCATAGACAATGTCTAGTCTGAGCTTATCAATCACTTCTTTGACTAAAACCGACATAATTTTCTCCTTCAATCAAGTTCTTCCCTCTATTATATCAAATTGTAGGAGGAAGTTTCAGAATTTTGCAGGATTTATAGGATTTATTTAAAGCAAAAAAGACTAGATTACTCTAGCCTTTCTTATTAATTAGAATTTTTTACGTTTACGAGCTGCTTCTGATTTACGTTTACGTTTTACAGAAGGTTTTTCATAGAATTCACGTTTGCGTGTTTCTTGAAGAGTACCAGCTTTAGTAACTGCACGTTTGAAACGACGAAGAGCATCGTCAAGAGATTCATTCTTACGTACTACTGTTTTAGACATTTTTTTCACTCCCTTCAAGTTCAAGATCTATTCTATTTTACACGGAATGAAGAAAATTGTCAAGAAAAAAATGAAATTCTCCCAAATCATTCCATTTAAAATTTATAAGATTTTACCATTACGTCTAGCCTAGTTCTCCACTTCTAAAGTTTGTTCTAAACAAACACTTAATTTTTTAATTTCTAACCCCATGTGATCTAGGTACTCCCAATAATCTGACGGTAGATCAGAAATGGTATATAAGTCCTTGCTGCCAACGTGATCAACAAGATGTTTCAGTATTTGCTCTCGAATAAAATATAAATCCTTTACTTGACCTAAACTAATAGTTTCTAACTTTGCTAAATACTGACATAAAGCAGAAAGTGAAGAACAGTCAAATTTGTCTTCTTCATGTAAAAAATATAAAAATTTTGATTTCCAACCCTTATCATATTTGAAATATATCCAGACCAAAAAACCACCCAATCCATAGGATCGAATGGTCTTTAATGATTAAAATCTTATTTTTTTAACAAGCTGAGTGCTGCTGCATCTGCGATAATGGTCACATCTGGATGGTTTTGCAGGCTACTTGCCGGTAGACTTTCTGTCACTGGCCCTTCAACAGTCCCAGCGATAGCTTCTGCTTTTGATTCACCATAAGCAAATAGAAGGATAGACTTAGCATCCAAAATGTTCTTAATCCCCATTGAAATAGCTTGGGTTGGAACATCTTCAATCTTCTCAAAAAAGCGCGCGTTAGCTTCGATTGTAGACTGATCTAGTTCTACAAGATGAGTTTGACTGTCAAATGGTGTGCCTGGTTCATTAAAGCCAATATGACCATTGCGACCAATTCCTAAGATTTGTAGGTCAACTGGATGGTCAGCAAGAATTTGGTTGTAGCGTTCTACTTCTGCTTCTGCATTATCCTTGACACCACGTGGCAAGAAACTTTCTTTAAATGGTTTCTTGTTGAAAAGATTTTCTTGCATAAAGTAACGGTATGATTGAGGATTGTCCCCATCAAGACCTACGTACTCATCCAAGTTCACACTTGTAAGATTTGAAAAATCAAGATCGCTCTCAACGATTCGTTGGTAAAATTCCAGAGGGCTACTTCCTGTTGCAAGTCCCAATGTTTGTGCACCGTTTTCCAATTTTTCTTTTAAGATATCAAAAGCAACTTTTCCACCTTCAATTGGATTTTCCACTTGAATAACTTTCATAATTTTGTCCTCCATATTCTTTATTTTATTATATGGTATAGACCAATTTTTGTCAAGTGAAAACGATTTATTTTTGTTGAAAATATGACAGTAGCCTCAAATAGCTACTGTCTTGTCTCATTTGATTCTTAAAACCTTGATAGACTTGACAAATAGTAGGAAAGAGGCAAAAAAAGCTCGATAATATTTGTAATAGGCAAATTCCTATAGATATTATGGAGCTTTTTATTGTATCGAATTGTCAAATGAAGAGCAGATAGTAGATTGCATACAGAATAGTGCACTGTGACTTCTAAAACATTGCTAGAAATTGATTTGACTTCCTTAATCAATTTATCCAGATTTCATTTCACTTCACTATACTTTCAAGGTCTATTATTTAGTATATCCTCCGACAGGTGAATGGTATCATCAACTAACATGAGATCGCTAGCATTGAGAGAATTTTTTTAATAATATTAGCAACATATTTATTTTTACAAAAAAATATTAATCATAAAAAAATCTTGTTCATCTATACTGAATCTATAAAAATATATTTTTTTAAAGTATTTGATAAAAGCTTGATAACCAGCGACACCGAGAT